>ERZ1643251.150-NODE-150-length-122355-cov-11.475691_pt1 | contig 122355 bp, 138 predicted proteins | sample MGYA00579261_ERZ1643251 | MGnify/ENA primary metagenome ERZ1643251 (study PRJEB29033, sample SAMEA4952267) | chicken gut metagenome | biome: Broiler Chicken; feature: Gastrointestinal Tract; material: Caecum | place: Ireland | collected 2018 | study: Broiler... | reverse complement strand
TAGAAAAGATAGTGGTTCTATCAAACTGTCGTTTGGCGGAGAGAGTGGGATTCGACCGTCCGCCTGCGGCGTACTGCCGGCTCGGTCACCCAAACGCTTCGCGTTTCGGTACCGCCCTCGCCGCTTCCGGCTAAAAACGATTCACCGAATCGTTTTCTTAACGCCGAAACCCTCGCGGGTTCGAATCGTTGCAGGAAATAAAATATATAGAAAAGATAGTGGTTCTATCAAACTGTCGTTTGGCGGAGAGAGTGGGATTCGAACCCACGGTACGTTGCCGTACGACGGTTTTCAAGACCGTTCCGTTATGACCACTTCGGTATCTCTCCGTGTTTGGGCACGGATTATTATATCAAACTATCTAAGGGATGTCAATGCATAATTTGCTTTTTCCGTGCGCCCTTTTCCGACAAAAACCGCCCGCCGATTTTCCGGCAGGCGGCGTTTTCCTTCACTTCAGACGTTGTTTTGGAAATTAGCAACGTCCTTTGTGTAAATCGCTTCGCGCTTGGTGCCCTCGCGCGGCTGCACTTCGAAGCCTTCTAAAACCACATTGTCCGCGTAGCGCGCCCAAAGCCCATAGGCATTCAAATTGCGCATACGGTTGCTTTCGGGGTATGTGTCGTCATAAGCCGGCACGAACAGCCGGTAGTCATAATAATCTTCGCCCGGCGCATAGGTGAGGTTAAAATTTATAAGCGTCACGTCCCGCACGGTCAAATCTTTGGTGCCGGTGATAATGACCGGGACTTCCACATCGGTCGCGGTGATGTTTTCTACCGTAATGCCCGACATTTCCCCGCGGTTGTCATATGCTTTGTCGCGGTTTCGGTTGTTGAGGCTTATAAACAGCGGGCAGGTTTCGCCGTCCATTTGGATGTTGCGAAGGGTTACATTTTTGACTTTGGCGCCGTCGGCGGATTCCAAAGAAATCCCCGAAACGCCGCCGGGGTAAATGTCGTTTAAGAAAAATGAGCAGTTTTCCACCAACACGTTTGAAATGTCAAAGCTCGTTTCCGTGCCGATTTTAAAGGCGTTTGTGCAGGTGGTCACCTTGCAGTCACGCACGGTGATGTTCTCCATCGCCTTTGCGCCGAGCCCGTCGGCGTTTTTCAAAACAATGCCGTCGTCGCCGGTGGAAATAAAGCTGTGCTCGACGGTTACGTTCGAAGAACCGGCAATGTCAATGCCGTCGGTGTTTGCGACGTGGCGGTTGTTGTTGATGACAAAATCCCGAATGGTGACACCGTCACAGCCGTTTAACTCAAGCGTCCACGCCGCGGAATTTTCCAACATAAAGTTTTCAATTGTTACGTTTTTGCAGTCGACCAAACGCACCAAATTGCCGTATTTGCTTTCGTGCGCAAAGCGGATACGGTAACGATATTCCTGCCGCATTTCCCAAACGTCCAGCGTCTCGTCAAACGGCGTGCGCTTCGGCTCGTATTTCGGCGCAAGCGAAAAGAAATTGCCCTCGCCGCAAATTTTCCCGCCGCCGGTCAGAGTGATGTCCTGTGCGTTTTCCGCGAGCAAAAGGCAGCCTTTGTCCATCGCTTCGCTGTTGTGTGACGCGACAAGTGCCGAATCGTTGTCGATAAAAAGGGTGATGCCGGATTTCAGCTCGATGCTGCCGGTGGTGTATTCGCCGCCGCCGACATAAATAATCCCGCCGCCGAGTCCCGCTACTTCGTCAATCGCCGCCTGAATGGCGTCGCTGTTGTCCACACTCGTTTTTCCCGGCACCGCGCCGCAGGTACGAATATCGACGGTCAAGCGCCCCGCCTGCGGTTCGGCGCTTTGCAAATAGTCCGAAAACGGTAAATCTTCGTAAAAATCCCCGGGATAAACTTTGGAAAACACGTCGCCTTTGGTCACTTTGAAGTCGCGGGTATATACGCCGAAGTAATACCCGAGGCCGCCACCTGCTAAAAGGCAAATGCAAAGCAAAACACAAATCAAAATTTTCAGTTTTTTCTTTTTGTTTTTCAAGCCCCATCTCTCCCGAAAATATACAGATTTTGTTGGCAACAGCATACCATGCCGCAATAAAAAAGTAAAGAAAAAGCGGATTACGGCGTTTCTATATTATGTCGGATTTGTAAATATTTTGTGCGCGCGGGTGATTTTGTTTGAAATGCGGGGCATATCGTGCTAATATAATAAAGAATACTTACAAGGAGGTATACCCTTGGACGATCAGAAAGAAAAAAAGAACGCCACGCCCGATTCTGAAGCGGAACCCAACGCGGCGCAATCGGAAGAACAGGCGATTCATGACGAAATGGAAGACTTGGCAAAAGTTTTTCAAGAGGAACTCGACCGCGCCAAGGCCGAAGCGGCCGAGGTCGCGAATACCGTGCCCGAGGAACCCGAAATTTTAATCCAGGGGCTCGACGACCTGCCGAATCCCGCCGAAGAAAAGGCAGAAGACGAGGAAGAGGAGGGCGAACGGCCGCTTTGTGCCTGCTGCGAAGAGCACCCGGCCGGCACGCGCGAAAACCCCGACTCGCCGTATTGCGAAACCTGTGACACAGGGCTTCGGCACTATCCGTTTGATTTTGTCAATATTCTTTTGGTGCTTGCGGTACTCGTGTTTACATTTTACGGCTGCTATGTGTTCGCAGGGCATACCCAGGTTTTCACCGAGGTGCACAAGGCGGATTCTCTTGCGAAGCAAAACAAGCTGTATTCCGCGCTGGACGCGTATTCTACCGCTGCGAACACCATGGTCAACCAGCACATCAACGGCGAACTGGTTTATAAACGCGAAATTTTAGTGGCTTACCGTCTCGGCGGCATCAATATGATGCAGGAGCCGGCGGAAAATATTAAATCTTGGGAAATGGCACTGCCGCATTTCCGCTCTTTGCGGTTGGCGCTTGACGAAGCGGAATCGTTCCTTGCCACGGTGGACGCGGCGAACGCGATTCTCGCGCCTTACGACACCGCCAAAGCGGAGGACATTCCCTATGACGATTTAATTGCGCAGCTGGACGCGCTCAAAGACGAAGCGGTGACCGAAACGACGACCGAAGGCGTCACAGACTTGCAAGAAGAGAACACCACGACCGAAGCGGCAGGTTACACGCCGAAAGCCTCGAAATACAACGCGGCGATGCTGGCGTTTTTCAAATACCAGACGGCGCTGATTTGCGAAAAAGATATGGCGACGCAGCTCCGGTTTGCCGAAGAAATCCGCGAATACGGCGAAGAATACCCCTGGCTGTACGGCGCGATTTTGGGCGACCTTTACGCACGCTCCGGCAAGGACGTTGAACCGATTTGCAAAATTCTTGAAGCGGATAACGTCGAAGACGACACCCCGGCGCTGTTGCGTGCGATTGCCAAACGCATGAACGGCGACTACGACGGCGCGATTGCGCTTTGCGAAGAAAAACTGGAAGCACAAAGCTCCCTTTCCAGCGAATTCTATCGCCAGGAAGGTCTTTGCTATCTGTTGAAAGGCGATTACGACACCGCTTACAGTCAGGTGAACGCAGGCTTCCAAAACAGCACCTATCCTTCCATGCAGTATTGCAATACACTCGCGCTTTGCGCGGCAGCGGCCGGTCAGACGGACGCCTATAATGAAGTGGATGAGCTGTTCCAAAGCAGCGGCTATACCATTTCCACCGAAGTTGCAAACTATAAAAACGGAACGGCAACTTTGGAAAGCATTCTTTTGGAAGGGGACTATGACGTATAATGAGAGTGATTTATTTAATTGTTCGATACATTACGGTAATCGGCACTTTCCTGCAGGCGTTTTTTGAGCATCTGGTCTGCCGAACCTATGAGATTTTGATTGAAGACGGGCGGTATTTGCGCGCCAACGAAATGTGCGGTCATGTGGAACACGAAATCATCCGCAAACGTTCCAAGATTTTCGGCGTGTGCTTTTTCCCGTTTCTGTTCAATCTGTTAATCGGTCTTGTGCTGGTTTCCGTCGGTTCGGTCAACGTGTATTATCTCGGTGAGTTCTTCACTTCGAGCGGCATGGTTCATATTGCAAACTTCCTGTTTTTGTGGGTCGGCATTTCGTGCCTGACGAATCTTTTCCCGCAAATGGAAGACGCGCTGACCTTGCGCGAGGAAATTTACGGCAAGGGCAAATCCAACTTGTTTGTCCGGATTATCGCCGCCCCGATTTTCGCTGTGTTATATGCGGGCGCTTATTTGCAAAAGTGGGGCCTGACGCTTATCACTTCCGTGGCGTTTTCGTTCGCGGTTCCCTTCATTCTCGGAACTTTTGTGCCGGCAATTTACAGCACGATTTCTTAAATGCAATACAAAGCAAGCAAAAACAGGGTCTGCAAAAACAGACCCTGTTTTATTTCTATAATGCCTTATACATTCCAGCTGTGCAGATATGTTTTTTGTTCTTTGGAAAGCGTATCCACCGAAACGCCCCACGCCGCAAGTTTTCTGCGCGCGACTTCGTCGTCGATTTTCTGCGGAATGTCGTAAACACCGGGCGAAAGCTCCCCGCGATGCTTCGCAAGATACCGTGCGGAAAGTGCCTGAATGGCGAAACTCATGTCCATAATCTCCGCCGGGTGTCCGTCGCCGGCGGCAAGGTTCACAAGCCGCCCTTCGGCAATCAGGTGCAGGGTTCTGCCGTCCGCCATGCGGTAGCCGGTGATGTTTTTCCGGCTTTCATAGGTTTTCACGGCGAGCTTTTCCAAATCGCCGACATGGATTTCCACGTTGAAGTGCCCGGCGTTGCAAAGAATCGCACCGTCTTTCATGCGGCGCATCGCGCGTTCGGTAATGACGTCGCGGCAGCCGGTCACGGTAATGAACAAATCGCCGACCTCTGCCGCCTGTTCCATCGGCATAACGGTAAAGCCGTCCATAACCGCCTCCATGGCTTTTACGGAGTCCACTTCGGTGACAACGACCTTTGCGCCGAGCCCTTTTGCCCGCATGGAAACGCCTTTGCCGCACCAGCCGTAGCCCGCGACCACAACGGTCTTGCCGGCGACAATTAGGTTTGTTGTGCGGTTGATGCCGTCGAATACCGATTGCCCCGTGCCGTAGCGGTTGTCGAACAGATATTTACACTTCGCGTTATTGACCGCCATCATCGGGAATAACAGCTTTTTGTCCGCCGCCATCGCGCGCAGGCGAATGATGCCGGTGGTGGTCTCCTCACAGCCGCCGATGACATTGGAAAGCAGCTGCGGGAAACTGTTGTGAATTAAATTGACCAAATCACCGCCGTCGTCAATGATGATGTGCGGCGCCGCGGCAATCACTTCTTTTAAATGCGCGCTGTATTGCTCGGGCGTTGCGCCGTGAACGGCAAAAACCTGAAGCCCGCTTTTTGCAAGTGCCGCGGCAACGTCGTCTTGGGTCGAAAGCGGGTTGCTGCCGGTGACATACATTTCCGCGCCGCCCGCCGCGAGTACTCTGCAAAGGTAAGCGGTTTTTGCTTCCAAATGGACCGAAAGCGCCACGCGCAGCCCCGCAAACGGCTTTTCTTTTTCGAATTCTTTTTCAAGACCTGATAAAAGCGGCATATAGCCGCGCACCCATTGAATTTTCTGTTCGCCGCTTTCACAAAGCGACAAATCCAAAATACTGCTCATAAACGCCTCTTTCTTTTGCCGTAACGGCAAAACGGGTATTTTTAAATGTGAATTTTTTGTAAAAATAGAGTAGCACACAGGGGTTAAAAAAGCAATAGATATTGACACCAAAACGGAAGTGTGCGATAATTTCATGTACAGAAAAGATGAAAAATCTTGTGAAACGGAGGTTTTTTTATGCATCTGACAGCAAAACGCACCATTAGTGCAGTCCTTGCTGCGCTGATGATGATATTGGTTTTAACATCTTGCCAAAGCAGTGAAGAAACGCCCGATATTACCCGCGGCAACGGTTCGATTGAAGCGCCCACGGCGGCGGCAACCACGGCGGCGACCACGGGAACAACCGCCGCGACAACCGGAACGACCGCCGCAGCGACAACGCAAAAGAACAATGCTTCTTCCGGCAGCAATAATTCGTCACAGTCGTCGCAACAGACGCTTGCGAATATCGCGGCAAACAGCGGTCAGTCCGTTGCTTTGGTCGGTTCTTTGATTAACGCGCTCGGCTACAACTATGACGCGAAAGAGAACGTGTTCTATACGGAACTCGATTCGTGGCAGCGGTCGGGCAACTACATGAAACACTATGACGCCATTGCGGCGTTCGGCAATATGCATTACTTAACCACCCGCGTAGACTTCAATTACGACGGCCTTGCCTGGCGCTTGCAGTTCTGGAAAGGGCAGTACGGCGCATTCGGCGGTGCGGAAATCGGTGTTTATAACAAAATCCCGGGTCAGACCGACGAGTTGTATTATTGCGCAGATGACGATCATTTGCTTTATATGTCCTACACGATGTATAAGACCCCGGCGGATTACCACAACGGTGTGAAATATTTCACCCGCGGCTGGCAGAAACACTGGTGGCTGACCGGTTTTAAACCCGGCACGGTCGCCGCAACCGATTTGGTCATGTCCGCCAGAATTCGCACTTACGACAGCAAAATGGCGGCCGCGATGGAAAAAGGTCTGCTCGCCGCCGGCTTTAAACAGGGCGACGCTCAGACCAAGTATGATACGTTCCGCCGTTCCGGCTTCGATTTCTTCATTCTTTGGTATTCGGTGGGCGACACCAATTATGACAAAGGATAACCAAAACCATAACCCATAATCAATGGCCCGCGGCAACGCTGCCGCGGGCTGTATTTTCGGAGTACGCTATGAAAGGTAATTTTTTCGCTTTTATTTCCAGAATGAAATATATCAACCGCTGGGCGCTGATGCGCAATACAAATTACGAAACGCTCAGCCAACACTCGTTTGAGGTTGCGTCTTTGGCGCACGCCTTAGCCGTCATCGGCAACCGCCGCCTCGGGAAAAACTATGACACCGCGCGCGCGGCGCTTTTGGGGCTTTATCACGACGCGCCGGAAATCATCACCGGCGATATGCCCACCCCCGTTAAATATCACAGCGGTGAAATGCGCGAAGCGTTTGCGACAGTCGAGCGCTATGCCGGCGAGCGTTTGCTTTCGATGCTGCCCGAAGATATGCAGCCGGATTTCCGCCCGCTTTTGCAAGAGGACAGCGCCGATGCGGAATTGCACAAACTTGTGAAAGCAGCCGATAAGCTTTCCGCCTATATTAAATGTGTGGAAGAGCGTAAGGCCGGCAACTCGGAATTCAAAGAAGCGGAAAAGACCACCAAGGCGACGCTTGAAAAGCTCGGCTGCCCGGAAGCGGAAATTTTCACAGCGGAATTCCTGCGCGCTTACGAACTGCCGCTGGACAAACTCAAATAAAGAAAAAGACAAAATAAAAAGCCAATGCAGAACGCATTGGCTTTTTGGGAAATAGAATATAAGATTTATGCTTCCGACCGAGCCGATCACCACTTCAGCGAAGCCGGAATCGAAAAGCCCAACCGAAGCCGTGCTTTTCTAATGCATCTAAAGTATACGGGAGGATTATGGCAAACCGCATACGAAAATATGAACAAATTGTTAACTTTTAGCGGTTCCCTGGCCAAAAACAGCCTGTCTTTTTGATTTATTTCCGAAAAATGATAGACAAAGTGTTGTTTTGGCTTGACAGGGAAAATCCGTTGCTGTATAATTACACAGTATCTCAAACAGTAAAGGGAGGGAATAAGATGAGCCAGGTAAAGGTCAAGGAAAATGAGTCCTTGGAAAGCGCGCTTCGCCGCTTTAAAAGACAAACCTCTCGTGACGGCGTGATTCAAGAAGTTCGTAAAAGAGAGCATTACGAAAAGCCTTCTGTAAAGCGTAAGAAGAAATCAGAAGCAGCTCGTAAAAGAAAGTATAAGTAAAAAGAAAGCGGGCAGTTTGTCCGCTTTTTCTTTTTGCGAAACATGGAGAGAGTTATGAAACACGATGCCCTGTTAATGCCGAAATACCGTTTCCGCAGCGTTCTGGACATTACCCCCGAGGACCTTCGCAAAATGGGCGCGAAAGCTGTCGGGTTAGATATTGACAACACTTTGGCGCCCGACGGGACGATGAAGTTCATTGACGGCGCAAAAGAGTGGATCCAATCCATTCAGGCGGCGGGTTTTCCCGTTATGCTGGTTTCCAACGGAAGCCTGCTTCGCGTGGTGCCGATTGCCAAACGCTTCGGCCTTCCGTTTGTGTCGCACGCGTTAAAGCCCTATTCCCACGGACTTCGCCGGGCGGCAAAGCGGATGCATGTCGATATCCACGAACTCGCCATGCTCGGCGACCAGCTGTTTTCCGATGTGAAAGCGGCAAATCGCTGCGGGGCAATCGCGGTGCGGATTGACCCGATTCCGATGAAAAGCCTGTATCCCCACTATTACGCGTGGAAGGAAAAACGGGAAGCACCGATTTTAGCTGAATTTGAAAGGCGGCATGGTTATGGCGTATACGAGGATTGAGCGTTTGCAAAACGCAATGGCAAACAGCGGCTTTGACGGCGCGCTGATTGTTTCTCCCGAAGATCGCCTGTATTTTACACAGTTCCCTTCAAGCGACGGCTATTTGCTCGTGAGCGCCGAAAAGGCGGTTTTTGTCACCGACAGCCGTTACGTCGAAGCAGCCGAGAAAAAAGCGGTGGGCTGTTCCGTCGTGCTTCAAACGACCGACAGCACCCAGCTGTTTGAGCTGTTTTCCGAAATGCACGTTACGCGTGTGGCGGTGGAAGCTTCGCGCATGAACCTTGCGCAGTATGCGCGCATTTGCAATGCGCTTGAACCGATGGCGGTTTTGGCGGACAGCACGCTCGACAACCTGATTGCCGGGCTTCGAAGCGTCAAACAGCCGGACGAAATCGAAAAAATCCGCGCGGCGCAAGCGATCACCGAACAAGCTTTCTCGCATATTTGTGCGTTTATCAAACCCGGCAAAACCGAGCGTGAAGTGTCACTGGAACTGGATTTCTTTATGCTGCATCACGGTGCCGAGGCACTGTCGTTTGAAACGATTGCCGTCAGCGGCGAAAACGGCTCGATGCCCCACGGCGTTCCGGGAAGCAGAAAAATTCAAGCCGGCGATTTTGTCACGATGGACTTCGGCGCGGTCGTGGACGGCTACCACAGCGACATGACGCGCACCGTCGCGGTAGGGCAGGTAAGCGACCGGCAAAAAGAAGTTTACAATGTAGTTTTGTCCGCACAAAAAGCGCTCCTTTCTGCGCTGCGCCCAGGGCTTCCTTGTTCGGAGGCTGACAAGGTCGCGCGCGACGTGATTGAACAAGCGGGCTACGGCGCATATTTCGGCCACGCGGCCGGTCACGGCGTCGGTGTGGAAATCCACGAATTCCCGAACCTTTCCCCGCGCAGCAAAAGCGTTTTGACCGTCGGTAATGTCGTGACCGACGAACCGGGAATTTATCTGCCCGGCGAATTCGGCGTGCGGATTGAGGATATGGCCTATATTACGCCCGACGGCTGCGAAAATCTGACCGCGAGCCCCAAAGAACTGATAATTCTGTAAAAAACTCTTGAAAAAAGCGGGCGTATCATATAAAATAAAATAGATAAATTGAAGTGCCGGGCGGTTTTTCGCCGGGCGTTGAAAAAACGGAGGATAGAAACTTATGATTACAGCAGGTGATTTCAGAAACGGCGTCACATTTGAAATGGACGGCAATGTCTATCAGATCATCGAATTCCAGCACGTAAAACCCGGCAAAGGCGCGGCGTTCGTCCGTACCAAGATTAAAAACGTTATCGCCGGCAGCGTGGTTGAAAAAACCTTTAACCCGACCGAAAAATTCCCCACCGCTTTCATTGAAAGAAAGGATATGGAATATTCCTACAACGACGGGGATCTTTACTATTTCATGGACCCCGAAACCTACGAGTTGCTTCCGGTCAACGCGTCCGATTTGTCTGACAACTTCAAGTTCGTGAAAGAGAATATGACCTGCAAAATCCTTTCTTACAAAGGCAAAGTGTTCGGTGTTGAACCGCCGACTTTCGTAACCTTGCAGGTAACCAAGACCGACCCCGGCTTCAAAGGCGACACCGCGACCAACGCGACCAAACCCGCAACGCTCGAGACCGGCGCCGAAATCAAAGTCCCGCTGTTCATTGATGAAGGCGAAATGATTAACGTTGACACCAGAACCGGTGAATATATGTCCCGCGCATAAGGCAATATCCCATTTTGAAAACGGAGGAAATCATTATGACAGTGACCGAGAAAGCTGCTTATTTAAGAGGCCTTGCCGAGGGTTTAGACCTCGACGAGAAAAAAGATGAAACCAAGCTTTTCAAAGCGATGATGGACGTCATTGACGACCTCGCGCTGACCGTTTCCGACTTGGAAGACGAGCTCGCGCTTGTCACCGAACAGCTCGACGCTGTGGACGAAGACCTCGACGAACTCGAACAGTATGTCTATGACGACGAGTGCGACGACGAAGACGACGATGTCTATGAAGTCGAGTGCCCTGCTTGCGGCGAAACCGTTTATTTTGACGGGGAAGATATTGACGCCGGCTTTGCCGAGTGCCCCGCCTGCGGCGAGAAGCTCGAATTTGACCTCGACGGCTGCGACTGCGGCTGCGACGACTGCGGTTGTGACGACGAGGACGACAAAGACTAATTCCAAAAAAAGAAACATTTACCCCGTTGGCTCTTTCGAGCTGACGGGGTTTTTGTTTACAAAAAGTTAAAAATTTTTTGTAGCCTCACCCTTGCAAAATGGAAAAAACAGGTGTATAGTAGTTTTTAGCACTCGAAGTGATAGAGTGCTAAAATAGGACGGAGGCATGGAAACATGGCAAAAAAGCAATTTAAAACCGAATCCAAGCGCATGCTGGATTTAATGATTAACTCAATTTATACCAATAAGGAGATTTTTTTGCGCGAACTGATTTCCAATGCCAGCGACGCGATTGACAAACTTTATTTTAAGTCGCTGACCGACCAGAGCGTGCAAATGAACCGCGACGATTTCAAAATCGACGTTTCGATTGATAAAGCAAATCGTCTTTTGAAAGTGTGTGATAACGGCATCGGTATGACCGAGGAAGAACTCGACAAAAACCTCGGCACGATCGCCAAAAGCGGCTCGTTACAGTTTACCAATGAAAACGAAACCGGCGAACACGACGTGGATATCATCGGCCAGTTCGGCGTCGGCTTTTACGCGGCGTTTATGGTCGCGGACCGCGTCGAGGTTGTAAGCCGCGCTTACGGGTCTGATAAAGCGTTTAAATGGCAGTCAACCGGTGCGGACGGCTACACCGTGACCGAAGCCGAAAAAGACACCGTCGGCACGGAAATCACCCTGCACATTAAAGAAAGCACCGAAGAAGCGGACTATGACCGTTTCCTCGATACTTATACCATCTCTTCGCTGATTAAAAAATATTCCGACTATATCCGCTTCCCGATTCGTATGGATATGGAGCGTTCGCGGCTTAAAGAGGGCAGCGACAGCGAATACGAAACCTATACGGAAAACGTGACCGTCAACAGCATGATTCCGCTGTGGAAGAAAAACAAAAAAGATATTACGAAAGAGGAATACGAAAGATTTTATCAGGAAACATTCTCCGCTTATGACAAGCCCCTGCGCGTTATTCACCAACAAGCGGAGGGTACAACCAGCTATCAGGCGCTTTTGTTTATCCCTGAAAAAGCGGATTACAACTATTATTCCAAGAACTTTGAAAAAGGGCTCGCGCTGTATTCCAGCGGCGTCAAAATTATGGATAAGTGCGCCGACTTGCTGCCGGACTGCTTCAGCTTTGTGAAAGGCGTTGTGGATTCCGAAGACCTTTCTTTGAACATTTCCCGTGAAATGCTTCAGCAGGACCGCCAGCTGAAAGTGATTGCACACGCGCTCGAAAAGAAGATTAAAAAAGAGCTGGAAGAAATGCTCGAAAAAGAACGCGAAACCTATGAAAAGTTCTGGAAAGCATTTGGCCTTCAGCTCAAATTTGCGCTTTACAGCTCCTTCGGCGCCGAACGCGACAAACTTCAGGATTTGCTGCTGTTCACCCGCGCGAGCGACTCGAAGCTTTGCACGCTGAAAGAATACCGCGACGCGATGCCCGAAAGCCAGAAATACATTTACTACGCTGCCGGCGAGAGCGCCCAAAAACTTGCGCTGCTGCCGCAGGCGGAAACCGTCCGCGACAAAGGCTATGATATTTTGTATTTGACCGACGACGTGGACGAATTCTTGATGCAGATTTTGCACACCTACGACGAAAAAGAATTCCGCTCGATTTCGAGTGATGATTTAGGTCTTGAAAGCGACGAAGAAAAGAAAGAAATCACCGAAAGGGCCGAAGCAAATAAAGATTTGTTTGCCGCGATGCAAAAAGCGTTGGACGGCAAGGTCAGCGAAGTGGTTTTGTCCTCGAAACTGAAATCGCACCCGGTCTGCCTTTCGAGCAAAGGCGCTTTCACAATTGAAATGGAAAAGGTGATTGACGCGATGCCGAACGTTCAGCAAAACGCCCCCAAGGCACAAAGAGTGCTTGAAATCAACGGCTCGCACCCGGTGTTTAACAGCCTGACTGCGGCGTTTGCGGCGGGCGACACGAAAAAGGTCGAAAACTATGCCAAACTGCTTTATGACCAGGCGCTGCTCATTGAGGGGCTTTCGGTCGAAGACCCGGTCTCCTTCTCTAACGCGATTTGCGAATTGATGCAGTAAAATAAAATACAACAAGCGTCCGACGTTTTAAACTTTCGGACGCTTGTTTTTCTAATTTAGAAAATAATTTGTTTCTTTTTCCGTTTTGTGCTATGATACATGTAACTTATCAAAAGAGGGCGTTTTGATGAACAAAGCAAAAGAATTTTTCTCGAAAAATAAAAAAGTTGTAATTCCGGTAGCGATCGTGCTGTTGCTCTTAATTATCGCGGCGATTTGCTTTGGTGCGCGGTCGTGCGTCCGCAAAGAGGCCGACAAACCGAACAAGACTCTTCTTGCACAAGCCGAAAACACAAACGCATCGGCCGAAACCGATTCTGCAACGCCTGACGCGAGCTAGGCCGCAGGGGAAACGACAAGCGCAAACGGCACGCAGGTAGGGGCAGCCACCCCGGCGACATCGGTTGCCGGCACAACCGCAAGCGGCGGCAATTCGTCAAGCAGCGCCACGCCTTCCGGCGGCAACAGCGGCAGTGCCAATACGGCGTCTCACACCCACACTTGGGTGAACCACACGGCGACCAAACAGGTTTGGGTGCCCAAAATGGTGACGGTGGATGATTATGAGACGAAAAAGATTCCCGGCGGTCAGCTTTATACGCTGCATTCCGACGGAAATTGGTACAGCGACGGGGAGACCTATTGGTTTTATACCGACGCGGACTTTCAAGCCTTTAAAGCGCTCATTGTCAACAAGATGAAGAACGAAGACTATTGCGGCAACTATGTCAACCGCACAAAGACCGAGAAAACCAAAGTCGGTTCCCACCAAGAGGACCAGGGGCATTATGAGACTAAGACGTATGTGGACTATCAGTATTGCCCAATTTGCGGGCAACGCAAATAAGTAACCTTCCCGCAACCCCATTGCCGCTTGCGATTTTCGCGACTGCGGCGCGAGAAAATAAATAGCCTATAATTGAAAAAATCAAACCCGGGATTTGCCAAACAATCGGCAAGTCCCGGGTTTTTGCATATTCTAAAAACAAAATTTAATTCGGCGTATACAAATTTGCATACGGGCGCGAGGTCGTCGGTATGAGCTTTGTAAAGGGTTCCGAAAATACCGCTTCCGGCGACGCCGAAAACAGCGTGCAGTATTGCTTCACAATGCGCTCTAAATCCGCGCGGTCTTTGTCGTCAAGCTCGGTTGTCACGGTAATATGCTCGCTGACGTTTTCCGCCGGAACTTTGCCGCGGATAAAAATCCGCCCGCCGTGCATGCCGGTCGCGCAGTGCGCCCCGATAATCGGCAGATGCTCCGGGTTGTCAAGCCCCAAAACCACCAGCGTGCCGCCCGCCATATATTCGCCCAAAAACGCGCCTGCAACGCCGCCGATGACCACAACCGGCTGCATGGCTTCAAATTCTTTCATGTGAATGCCCGCGCGGCAGCCCGCCCGTTTCTCCACAAAAATTTCGCCGTCGCGCATCGCGTACCCGAGCGTGTCGCCGACGTGGCCGTGCACAATGATTTTGCCGCCGCCCATCGTGTTGCCGGTGGCTTCCTGACCGTTGCCGAACACTTCAATTGAGCCGCCGTTTAAATACGCGCCCATGTCGTTGCCGGGCGTGCCGTGCAGTAAAATGGTTTTGCCGGCGGGAAGCGCCGCGCCGATATAGCGCTGACCGTTGACATCGTCGAGTTCCAACGTATCGTGTTTTAAAAGCAGTTCACGAATCGAGGCGTTGAGTGCCTGAAAATTTTCCTTGCCTGCTGTTAAAGTCATGTCTCTTCCTCCTTATTCCCCGGCGTGGGCGATGCCCAAAATTTCCAGTTCTTTGTCTGTAAGGCCGATGCCGCGAAGCATCAGGCGGTTGCCGCGCAGCGAGTCAATGGAGTTTAACCCCATGCCGCCGAGCATTTCTTTCATTTCGTGGTTCCACGCGGAAATCAGGTTGACAACGCGCGGATACATTTCTTCCGGGTTCAGGCGTTCGGTAAGTTCCGGACGCTGGGTTGCAATACCCCAACTGCATTTGCCGGTGTGGCACTGTTGGCACATGTGGCAGCCCATGGCAATCAGCGGCGCCGTGGCGACATAAACCGCGTCCGCGCCGAGCGCAATGGCTTTGACAATGTCCGCCGAATTGCGGAACGAACCGGAAACGACCAGCGAAACCGAATTGCGGATGCTCTCATCCCGCAGTCTTTGGTCCACGGCAGCGAGCGCCAGTTCAATCGGAATACCGACATTGTCGCGAATGCGGGTCGGCGCCGCACCTGTACCGCCGCGGAAACCGTCCATTACAATAATGTCCGCACCCGCGCGCGCAACGCCGGAAACAATCGCCGCGCAGTTGTGCACCGCCGCAATTTTAACCGCAACCGGTTTTTGATATTCAGTAGCTTCTTTCAACGACCAAATTAACTGCCGAAGGTCTTCAATCGAGTAAATATCATGGTGCGGGGCGGGGGAGATGGCATCGCTGCCCGCCGGAATCATACGGGCGTTGCTGACTTCCACCGTCACCTTTTCACCGGGCAAGTGGCCGCCGATGCCGGGCTTTGCGCCCTGCCCGATTTTAATTTCAATGAAACGGCTGTTGTCGAGATACGCCTTGTGCACGCCGAAACGACCGGACGCGACCTGCACAACCGCGCAGTCGCCGAATTCTTTTAAACCGGGGTGCATGCCGCCCTCACCGGTGTTGAAAAGTGTTCCGAGCTCCCGCGCCGCGAGCGCGAGCGTTTTTTGTGCGTTAAAAGAAATCGAGCCGAACGACATTGCGGAAAACATAATCGGGGTTTCCAAACGAATCTGCGGGGGCATGACGGTTTTCATCGCGCCGTTTTCGTCAAATTCGATTTTGTCGGGCTTTCTCCCTAAATAGGTGCGAATTTCCATCGGCTCGCGCAGCGGGTCAATCGAGGGGTTCGTCACCTGGCTTGCGTTTAAAAGCATTTTGTCCCAGTAAATGGGATAGGGCTTGTTGTTCGACATGCCCGAAAGCAAAACGCCGCCGGTTTCGGCCTGTTTTAAAATTTCCTTTTGCACCTGCGGCGTCCAGTTCGCGTGCGGTTTGTAAGCGTCTTCATATTTTACAATCTGAATCGCGTGCGTCGGGCAGACCGCTACACAGCGGTGACAGGCGACGCATTTGCTGTCGTCTGCCAATACGGTTTTGCCGTCTTTGTCAAATGAATGTACACCGTAAGGGCACTGCTCCACACATTTCCCGCAGGAAATGCAGCGGCGCGCGTTACGGACAATTTCAAATTCGGGAACGATATAATTCATTTTGCATCAGCCTCCTGTGCAAAAGGGATAAATACGGGCGTGCCGCCTTCGACCGCCATGATTTTTTCGGGGTCGGGGCAAATCACGCGAATGGCGGATTCCTCCGAAGCGAAATAGGTCTTGGAGCCCTTTTCCGCCGTAATCAGCGAGCGCAGCTTCAGCCGGTCGTTGAGCGCCAAAAGGCCGTGCTTTGAACCGACCAAAATGGAGAACGGACCGTTAATAAGCGCGCCGGAATACGTCGCGCGCAGGGCGGTGAATACGTCTTGCGCTTCTTTCGGCATGCGGTCAATGACCTCCCACTCGGGCGCGGCCAAAATGCTCGCGGCGGTGTCGAGGCGAAGCCCCTGCCGGCGTACCAACAGGTCAAAAAGATAGGTGATAACTTCTGTGTCGGTCTGCAAATTGCAGTGGTAGCCGAACTGCTCGACATAACGGCGGTTGGCGTCATAGCTCGAAATTTCCCCGTTGTGCACAATCGACCAGTCCAAAAGCGTGAACGGGTGCGCGCCGCCCCACCAGCCGGGCGTGTTGGTCGGGAAACGACCGTGCGCGGTCCAGGTGTGCGCTTCGTAGGTGTCGAGCATATAGTATTCGCCGACGTCCTCCGGGTAGCCGACCGCTTTAAAAGCGCCCATGTTTTTGCCGCTGGAAAAGACAAACGCGCCGGGAATATCGTTGTTGATGCGAATGACGCAGCGCGCGGTGTATTCTTCTTCGTCAAAATCGTTCTTTTTGATTTTGCTCGCCGGAACAGCGCCGAAATAACGCCAAATCAGCGGCGGATTTTCAATCGATTTCACCTTACGCGTCGGGATTTGTTCAAAGTTTTCCACATCAAAGTGGCGGAACAAAAATTCCTCGGTGCGAATACGCGCGTCGTTGTCGTCATAAAAAATATGAAACGCAAATAAATCCTTATATTCCGGGTAAATGCCGTAAGCGGCAAAGCCGCCGCCGAGTCCGTTGGAACGGTCGTGCATTAACGCAATGCTTTCAATAATATCCGTGCCGTCAAAGCAGGTGCCGCTGCGGTCGATAATCGCGGAAATGGCACAGCCGGACGGAATACGGACGTCGCCTTCTCGTTTGAGCATGAACAACACTCCTTACAGTTGGAAAATATGGCTCCAAATTCCAAAAATGAAAGTTTAAAGCGCAAAACTTTCATTTTAATGAAAACTTGTTTGCTATTTTACCGTAATTCTGGCGGATTTGCAACAAATAATTTCATATTCACCGCTGAAATTTTGAGAAAAGGCAGAACGCAAAAATCCAAAATTCACAAAAACCGCATTTTTGTCTATTTTGAACAAGGAACGATTCCCACCCGACAAGAAAAATGTTCCAAAAACCGCCCGAGAATTTCTACGCCGCCGAAAAACGGCGCCGCTTTACAGGGCGCCTTATATATGGTATAGTGAAATCACGGAAAAAATCCCAAAAACAGGGAGGCGAACGGATGTCTACGCGTACTATCGCTAAGTTTCGCGCGGAGCACGAAATTTGGCGCAAAGATTTGGCAAAAGTTTTGGAAATGCCTGAAGAAGAACTCGAACGCCTGGAAACGGCAGAAGAGGTGCCGCCCGAAATCGCGGCAAAAATCATAGAGGCTTATCACTTGCCGCCGGACTATTTCACGGTCGACTTTGAAGCGGAAGAAGTGAAGGCGCGCGAAGCCGTAAAAGCTTTGCCGAAGTCCCCGTTTCGCTATTTTTTCGGCGTGTCGTTTGTGTGGCTGCTGCTCGTCGGCATCGTGAGCGCACTGGTGACCGTTCCGACAAGTATTTTTGCCGTGCTGGATTTTACCGTCGCGCCGTTTTTTACATATCTCGAAATGTTTTGCGCCGCGGTGATTACGCTTGTATCCGGCATTTATTTAAGCAGCTATATCCGTAAAAAAACCAAGTTTTACGGCGATATTATCAACTATGAATTTTTATATCCGTATTTGTCGAGTATGGCGACGGCGTGGCTCGGCAGTTTGTATAACTTGCTTTGGCCTGTTTTTGCAAGCGAGGAACCCGCGTCTATATTTGCGTCGCTCGGGACTTTCTTTTTCGGAATGGCGGGCTTTGTTTTGAGCGCCTTATATACGGCGTGGCTTTTAGAAGCGGCGATTACCGACCCCGGCAAAAAGAAAGATAAAATGCTTTATGGTTTATTCGGAACGGCTGTCGCCGCGCGCGTTCTGACGTTTCTTTTGAATTTGGCGGCTTACGGCGTGACGGACCGAAGCGGGTTGTTTTATTGCAACACGGCGTTGTCGTTCCTGCTTTTGGCGGCGGTGCTGGTCGGTGTTTTGGTCGGTGCGAAAAAAAGACCGAACCTCGGAAAACTGTGGTTTGTTGCCCTGCCCGTAGTTGCAACCCTTTTGCCGGAGCTCGTTACCCTTGCCGCTTCTGCTTTCGGCGTATGAAAACCAAAAAATTAAAATTGAAACACATTAACCCTGCTGTTTAAAAAACAGCAGGGTTTTTCTTTATAGAAAGGATATATTCTGCAAATTTTTTGTATAAACTTTACAAAAATAAACGAATATGATATAGTTTTATTGGGCTGTTTTGAATCTTAATTAAGGAGAGGGATTTTATGGCAACCAGAACTTTAGCACAATTCCGCGCCGAACGGAAACTTTGGCGAAAAGACGTTGCACAAACACTCGGCATAAGCGAAGAAGCGCTGGAAGCGTTGGAGCGCTCGCCGCAAGTGCCGCCCGAAATCGCGCAGAAAATCACCGCGGCTTACAACCTGCCGCCGGATTATTTCGCGGTGGATTTGGACGCTGTGGCGGCCGCCGCAGTACAGGCGCAAAAGAAAACGCCGACCCGTCCGTTCCATTACTTTTTCAAGGTTTCGTTTGTTTGGCAGCTGTTGGTCGCGTTTGTCGGCGCTTTTTTGATAGTCCCGGGCAGTATTTTTGCCGCGATGGGCACCACCCTGCCGGAGGTGTATTACGCCGTAATATCGCTGTGTCAGTCTGTCATTACGCTTGTATCCGGCATTTTTCTGAGCAGTTATATCCGGAAAAAGACACCGTTCACCGGCGATCTCGTCCCTTACCGATTTTTATATCCGTATTTGACCAATATGAGCGTCGGCTGGGTGTCGCTTCTGTATTCCTTAGTATTTCAGAAAGCCTTTGAAACAGAGAACCTTACATATTTAATGGGCGGAACGGTAATGTCTGTGCCGATATTAATTGTTTGCCTGATTCTCGGCGCGCTTTATAACGCGTGGCTTTTGCAGGCGGCGGTGGAAGTGCCGGGCACGAAAAAGGATAAAATGCTCCTGCGCCTATTCTCGGTAGCGATTGCGGCGGAAGTTCTATGCTGGCTGCTGAATCTGTTTGGCTTCGGCTTTACTGGGCGAACCGGGACTTTCTATTTCAACGCCGTGTTGTCGTTCCTGCTGCTTGCGGCGGTGACCGTCGGCGTTTTGGTAGGTGCAAAAAAGAAGCCGCAGCTTGAAAAGCTGTGGTTTGTGGGTTTCCCGGTGCTCGCACTGTTTTTGCCGGATGCAATTGCTTTTGTGCGGCAGCTGGCGGAAAGCTTCACGGCGGCATAAACGCTGTATTTTGGAATTGTTGAGGGGACTTTTATGCTTTCGGTTGCAATTTGTGACGATGAACCGGCGGTCTGCCGGGAAATAGAGGAACTGCTCGCCGGTCAGCTGGTGCGCGCCGACCTCGACGGGAACACGCGGGTGTTTTCCGACGGGGAAAGCTTGGTGCGCGCGTATGAGCGCGGCGAAGCGGATTTTCAAATCGTCTTTCTCGATATTAAAATGCAGGCGATGAACGGTATTTCCGCCGCGCGGGAAATCCGGAGCTATGACGAAAAGGTGCTGATTGTCTTTATCACCTCGTCGGCGGAATATGTGTTCCGCGGCTATGAGGTCAAAGCCTTTCGCTATATTTTAAAAACCGAACTGCATCAGGCGTTTCGCAAAATTTTCGAAGAATGTATGGAAGAACTGCGCGCCGACAGCCTGCGGCGGTTCTCGTTCCGGCTCGGGGCGGATACCGTCACGCTTGATTTGCGGGATATTTTGTATTTTGAAAGCAACCGCCGGCAAATTACAGTGCATGTAAAAGCTGAGCAATACACCTTTTACGGCAAGCTCGACGACATTGAACAAGAATTAAAGGGGCAGGATTTTGTGCGCTGTCACCAAAGTTTTTTGGTCAACGCCAAACAGATTAAAATTGTCGGCGGCAATGCGTTGACTTTGCTTTCCGGCGAAACGCTTCCCGTGAGCAAAAGCCGGCGCGAAGCGGTACGCGACGCGAGCTTGTGGGCGATGAGGTAAAACGATGTTTGAAACGGTATTGTTTAATATCATTAAGGCGCTGTCGTCGGTTTTTGAAATCGTGTTTGCCTTTATTTTGCTGTCGAGCTTTTTCGACAAAAAATATGTAAGTCCCTGGCCTCAGCGCGTGGCGTTTGTGCTTTCGGCGGGAATTATGTTCGCCTTGCAGGAAACCGGGCGCATCGGCGAGTTTAAAGTCCTTGCCGAAATTTTGCTGGTGCTTGTGATTTCTTTCACCGTCTACACCGGCAAAAAGCGCGACCGGGTGGTTTTTCTGTTGGCGTTTTCTTTAATGCTGGCGCTTGCGGATATTATGTCGGCGTTTGCGCTTTCGTGGATTGCCGACCGCGCGCCGTTTTTAGAGCGCGACGCCTTTTTCTTCCGGCTTTTAAATCTGGAACTGCCTTATCTCATCATGCTTGCGGCAGTTTTGCTTTTGTGCGGCTTTATCCGCCGAAAAAGCGAGCATATCGAGTTTCGCTATTGGATTATGCTTTTAACCGTCCCCGCGATTACGATTATCACGCTGACGGTGTTCCAGTTTGCCTTGCAAAGCCTGCCGGAAGATGAGCAGATTCACAATTACATTTACGCCGCGGCGGCAGGGCTTTTGTTCATCACCGTGCTTGTGTTCGTGCTGTTTTCAAAGCTGCAAAATCAGCTTGCGATTGTGCGCGACAATCAGGAAATGAAACTGCAAATGGATTTGCAAAAACAGTCGGTCGAAAAAATGGAGACGGCATACAACCATACCCGCGCCCTGCGGCACGACTTAAAAAATCACCTGCGCTGTTTAAACGGGCTTTTGCAAAGCGGCGATTACGACGGCGCGCGGGCGTATTTAAAAACCATGCAGTCCGACATTGAGGACGCGACCTATTTCGCGGTCAGCGAAAATTCGGCAGTCGACGCGATTTTAAACGAAAAACTGCTGGAAGCGCAAAACCAGCAAACCAATCTGCGGTTTGAAGTTGCCTCTTTGAAAAATACCCGTGCGAACGCGGTCGATTTGTGTATTATTTTGAGTAACGCGCTCGACAATGCGCTCGAAGCCTGCGCGAAGATCCCGGACGTCGAAGAACGTTTTATTACGCTGAAAATCACCGAAGCGCCGGAAAGCCTTGTGATTTCCGTTGTGAACCCCGTCGAAAAAGAACCGGTGCGGCGCGGCCTTACGTTTGTCTCGACCAAAAAAGACGGCGCCAATCACGGCATCGGCTTAAAAAGCATTCGCTCCACTGCCGAAAAATATCGCGGCGAAGTCCTCGCCCGCTGTGAACAAAAGCGGTTTACCCTTTTGGTGCGGCTCAATTTCCCCGAAGACAGCCAAAAAGAACAAAAAACGGGTCAAAAATGACAATTCGCAAAACATTTACAAAAAAGATGCTATGTTTGTATCAGAGATACAGCATAGCATTTTTATTTTCTGAATGGTTGTTCTTTATGGAAAAACAGGGGAGGTGTCGACATGACCACAACATCCGAATTGCGGGAGATTGTAAGCCGGCAAAAATCCATTTTGGCGGACTTGGAAACCGAAGTTGCCGCGCTCGAGTCCGCAGACGTCGAAGCGGAAAACAAACGGTTACGTGCTTCTCTCGAAAAGGAAAAAGCCGACGGCGACAAGGCGCGCGCCGCGCTTTCACAAACGCAAAAGCGCCTGCAAAACACCCAAAATGCCCTGACGGCGCAAATGCTTCGGGAAAAATTTTCGGTGCTTGAAACCGTAAACCGTCGGGTCGACCTTTATTACCTCGAGCGCGAGGCGGGCGCGGGCAACCGGCTTTTAAGCCTTGAAAAGGATTGCCGCAAACGCATCGACGAGCTGTTTTTTAAAGTGCAGCAATCCGAAACCGAACAGGCCGAGGCGCTAAACCGGCAAATCGAAGCATTTGCACAGTCGCTCGACGAAAAAATCGCGGCGATGCGCGCCCTAGAAGCGCAGGCAAAGAAAGCGTATACAGACGAGAAAAACGAAAAATTCCAAACCCTCCGGCAAGAGGGCGTGACTTCGGAAGAACTCGAAAAAAGCCTCGGGCGCAAAAGCTGGGAAACTTTTGTCGGCTTAAACGTGTTTAATAAAATCGGTGTTTTTCTGCTTATCATCGGCGCGATTGCGGCGGGGCAATATACCTTTACGAGAATCGGCGATGTGTTCAAAAGCGTGCTTCTGTATTTGCTCGGTGTCGCACTCATCGCCGGCGGTGAGATTATTACCCGCAAGCGCCGCGCCAATGTGTTTGCGCAAGGGTTAATCAGCGGCGGCGTCGCCGTTTTGTATGTGGCAACGGCCGTGACGTATTTCGTGTTAAAACTCATTTCGCCGCAGACGGCGTTTTTGCTTTGCGTGCTGGTGGCCGCCGGTGCGTTTGCGCTCTCTATGCTCCACCGGTCACAGACCATTTCCGCTTTTGCGGTCATCGGCGGTTATCTGCCGCTTTGGATGCTGTATCTCAACCGAATGCCCGAACTTTTAGCGGGCGGCTATGAATATCCGGTTTTGGCGGTGTATTTGACGGTGCTCAGCGCGTTCGTGTTTGCCGTCTCTTTAAAAAACCGTTGGCACGTCACGCTGTTTTTGGGCTACGCCTTACAACTGCCGGCAACCTGCGGCCTTGCTTATGTGAGCGCGTCGCTTTCCTCGCTTACCGGGAAACAAAGCTACGAAGCCGTGGCGATTGCCGTGGCGGCGCTCACCGTACTCGTCTACCTTGGCAGCGTCTTTTTCGGCACGGGCAAAGAAAAGAAACTTTCCGCCGCGCAGTTTGTGCTCACCTGCATCAACGTCGGCGTCGGGACGGTGCTGTTGCTTACGCTCACAGGTGTATTTTTCACCGATTTCCTCTATGTCCCCGCTTTGGCGCTCACGCTTATTTATGCCGCGGCGGCGTGGTACAGCGCGGCACGGCTCCAAGAAGAAGCGCGCACAACGCTGCTGTTCTTTATTTCCGCGGTCGTCATGAGCTTTTGCGTCGTGCCGCTCAAATTCGGCTTTGAATATGCGTCGCTTGCGTGGCTTTTGGAATCGGCGGTGCTTTTAAGTATCGGCACGTTCAAAAAAGGTCAAGCGCTTCGCGTGACCGGTTTTGTGTGCTTCGCGCTTTCCACATTAGTCGTGTTCATTCAGGATTTGCTTTCCGATATGCAATACACGTCTGAAAACGGTGATTTCGCGCTCGACGCGGCGTGGGTTACATTCCCGCTGTTGGTTGTCAGTGCCGCGCTGATATTGCTGTTCAGCGTCCTTGCAAAACGAAATAAGACCGCGCCTTACCGGGTGTTTGCGTGTACATTTTTGCCGGTGACGATCGGCTTCATCGCCTTTTTAACCGAGCGAATTGCAGATCTCGGGAAAGGCGTGCCGGTGCAGTTCATTTACGGCGACCATACGACGGAAACGCTCTTGCTTCAAGATGCATTTTCCGGGTGGATGGGGTTCTTCCTCTTGTCGCTTGTGTTCCTAATCGGTTTTTCGTTCCTGCGTCCGTTCCGAAACGGCGGCACAACCGCCGTGAGCGCTCTGCTTTCCGGCGGGTTGTTTATAGGCCTTTGCGTGGCGCTGTTCTTTGTGCCTTTCGGCTTTTTCGAGACATGGCGACAGGCAGTTGTCCCTGCCGGCGTGCTTGTCCGGCAAATCGCTTTTATGGTCCTTGCCTGCCTTGCCGGTGTGGCGGCAATCTTGCGGATGTGCAAACTGCTGCAGCGTGATTTCGGTTGGTCCGCGCAGGTTGTGCCGGTATTCGGCACGGTGAGTTTTGTGCTCCTTTTAACGCTTGTTTTGACCAGGCAGTTCGGGCTTCGCTTTACGAACCCGGTTATCAGCATTCTCTATGTGCTCGCGGCGCTTTTGTGGATCGTTTGGGGTTTCCTGCGGCGTTACCAGAATCTTCGCAAAAGCGGTCTTGTGCTCTCGTTCGTGGCGCTCGCCAAGTTGTTTATCATTGACCTTTTCGGGCTCGGGCTTCTTTGGCGGATTATCTCGTTCTTCGTGTTCGGCGGGATTTTGATTGCGGTTTCCTTTATTTATCAATATTACAGCAAGCGCATTGAAGCAAAAGCCGAAAAAGGCGAGACGCTTGAAAACCAATAACGCCCCTTTCTTTCGGTGCCCGGTTTCGGATTTTCCGTGCCGGGCGCCTTTTATGTTAGGGTGGTGCCGGGGTAATAGTGCGCTAAAATTTCTTTGTAGTCTGCGCCCTGTCGCGCCATATAGTCCGCGCCGTATTGGCTCATACCCACAAAATGCCCGCTGCCGGTGACCGTAAACGTAAAATTACCGCCCCCGTATTTTACGGTAAATGCCGGACTTCTAAGCGAGAGCATCGTCCGAAACGCCTGCCCGGTCATGGCTTTGCCGCCGAAGGTGATTTGCGTGACAACGCCGGTCCCGTTTTCGGAAAAAGCAAGGCCGCTTATCCAGTTTGCGGCGTCACCCGAAAGCGTGATGCCCTGTTTTTGCGCCGCCGCTTTCACGTCCGCTTCGGAAAGGGTAACGGTTTCGCTGTAATTCGGCGAAAGCTTGTCGCCGGGGCTTGTCACGGATACAAGATAAGGAATGTCGCCGCCCCAAATATTTTTAGCGCTTTCCGTGCGACCCGGGCAAAGGGCAAAATAAGCGGCGGTGATATACGCGCCCTCATAGGTTAAAGTTTGTCCGAGCACGGCTTTTACCGCGTTCGTGATTTTTTCGTTGTAAATGTCATATTTTTCGCCCCATTTTTCTTTTCGCGTCGCTTCGTCGTAATAGCCCTGATGTGTGCCGGTGTCGTCGGTGATGTCCGCGTCGCCTGCCTTGCCGTCGGGGTTTGTTTTTAACCGCATCAAATTGGTGTAGGCGGTGACCGTCTGCGCTTTTAACGCCTCCTCGCTGTAATCCGGCGGCATTTCACAGGCGACACAGCCGACTAAATATTCGAGCGTTGAAAGTTCGACAACCTTGCCGGACGCCGCCTGTAAAACGGCGACAGTGTCGGCTTCCGCTTCAGCGTTGGCTGCCTGCGCGTCGTTTTCCGATTCTTCCGAAAACAACGCCGCGCGCACATTTTCGGCGGAAAACTCCGAAAAATTCAAAACCGCGACGGGCGACACAAACATTGCGAGCGCCAAAACGAAACATAAAATCGCATACGTTTTCATAATTCTTTCCTCTCGCTTCCTGTATTTTGGTGGATAGTCGGTTGACTTTGCATAGAAATTGATATACAATAAAATATCTATAAAACGATAATGCGGCACTATGCCGTTTTCGATATTTCGGTTCATTTTAAGGGAGGCATTTTGTAAGCATGGAAAATTATATTTCCCCGATTGACACGGATGCTCTTTCTAGTTTATGTGAAGAGCTCTTGAAAAATAACCGCATTTCTCCCGAAGCCTACACCCGCTTTGACGTAAAGCGCGGGCTTCGCAATGCGGACGGCACCGGCGTTATGGCCGGTCTTACGCGGATTTGCTCGGTCGAAGGGTATTACATCGACGACGGCGAGCGCGTGCCGAAAGAAGGGAGACTTATTTATCGCGGTATCGACATGAACGAAATCGTCGACAACTGCATTGCCGAAAACCGCTTTGGCTTTGAAGAAGTCGCGTGGCTGCTCTTATTCGGCGACCTGCCCACGCAAAAGCAGCTGGACCGTTTTTGCGAACTGCTCTCGGAGTGCCGCGAACTGCCCGACGAGTTTATTGAAGATATGATTATGAAAGCGCCGTCACCCGACATTATGAACAAAGTCGCGCGTTCGGTTTTGGCGCTGTACTCGTTTGACCAGAACCCCGACGATACTTCGGTTGAAAATGTCCTGCGCCAGTCGATTCAGCTCATCGCGCAGATTCCGAGCATCATGGCTTACGCCTATCAGGTCAAACGCCGGGTGTATGACCACAAAAGCATGTTCATTCACCAAAATAAAAAGTCCTTAAAAACCGCCGAGTCGATTCTCCACTCCATTCGTGCCGACCGGAAATTCACCGACGAAGAAGCCAAACTTTTGGACCTTTGTATGATTATTCACGCCGAGCACGGCGGCGGTAACAACTCGACATTCGCCACGCGCTGCATTACCTCTTCGGGGACGGATACTTATTCCGCCATTGCGGCGGGCATCGGCTCTTTAAAAGGCCCGAAGCACGGCGGCGCAAATATCAAAGTACATAAAATGGTTGAAGATATGAAAGCGCACGTTTCCGACCCCACAAACGAGGGGCAGGTCGCCGATTATCTCGCCAAAGTCATTCAGAAAAAAGCGGGCGACGGTTCGGGGCTCATTTACGGCATGGGTCACGCGGTCTATACGCTTTCTGACCCGCGCGCGGTCATTTTAAAACGCAGTGCGCGCGAATATGCGAAAAAATGCGGCTTTGAAGCGGATTTCCGCACGCTTGAGCTGATTGAAGAACTCACGCCGGAGCTGTTCGCAAAATATAAGGGCGAAAAGAAAAAAATCTGCGCTAACGTGGATTTGTATTCCGGTCTGATTTACGACATGCTGAAAATCCCGCAGGAGCTGTTCACGCCGTTGTTTATGTCCTCGCGGATTGCCGGCTGGTCGGCGCACCGCATTGAGGAACTGACCGGTGGCGGGCGGATTATGCGCCCCGCTTACAAGAGCGTGTCGCTGCCGCGCCGCTTCGTGCCGATGGCCGAGCGCGTCGACAACCACGTTGTGCAAACCGAGTATATTCCCACAGAGGAACGATAAACTATATTGTACCGAATTTTTCGGTTAGGGAAGAGGAAGAACGCTTTATGCAGAAATCAACGAAAACCAGAACGGGAAATGTGAGCGCAAAAGCACTCGGCCTTTTGCTTTTGGCGGGGCTTGTGATTTGCATTCCGTTTCGGTTGGTGCAGCTTTTCACCAACATTGAGCAGAACACCGGCTTTTTCATAGAAAATGACTGGACGGTCTATTGCTTTTACGCCGTTGTTGTTCTTTTTGTCATCGTGCTTGCGGTTGTCGCAGGCAGCTTCGGGAAAATCCCCGCGTCACGGCCGGTTCTGCGCCGTGATAAGACGCTGGCGATTTGCAGTTTCCTGTTTGCAGTCGGCATAGCCTATGATGTGATTTTCGCGCTCGCGAAAGTCATGCGCGCGCTGACCGACGGCAGCCTTGCCAACGGCTTTTTTTCCGTGATGTTCACCGACGGCATGTTCGCTCAGCTTTTGCAGGCAATTTGCGGCATGGCGGCGTGCATCTATATCGTTTTGGTTGCACTTTCCTATGTCGGCGAAAAAGCGACCTATTGTGACTATCGCTTCCTTGCGATTATGCCGCTTTTCTGGGCGCTGTTCCGCATGGTCTCGCGCTTTATGACCAAAATCAGCTTCACAATGGTTTCCGAGCTGCTTTTAGAATTGCTGATGCTCGCGTTTATGCTCCTTTTCTTAATGTCCTTTGCCCGCGTGAGCGCGCAGGTCAACCAAAAGGGTGAAATGAAAAAAATTGTGCGCTACGGCATGCCCGCCGCGTTCCTCGCGCTGTTAATCGGTATCACGCGCTTGGTTTGCACTGTCGGCGGCCGTGCGGACCTTTTAGCGGACGGCTTCCAGTTCTCGCTTGCCGACATCGGCTTCGGCGCTTTCGCCGTCGCTTATATCTTCACCCACATGCGCTACGGTCGTCCCGCTTCCGAAGATGACCTTCTGCCGAATGCGGACGCCGCCGAAGAAAAGACGGAAACGGCACAAGAGGGAGAAAAAGAAGAAGCGTAACGCGGGAAAGAGGAAGGCATGTTTTTACAAAATGTAGAAACGGCGGCGATGCAGGTTGCCATTCTATATGTTTTGGTTGCGGTCGGGTTTATTTGTGATAAAACCGGGCTTTATACCGAAAAAGCGGCGCGGCTTACAAATGACTTACTGTTTTACATTGTCACGCCCGCAATTATTATTGAGTCTTTCTCTTCCATAGCCTATTCAAACGAAACGCTTAAAAATTTGCTTTTGTCTTTTGCCGGCGGCGCGGCGCTGCACGCGATTGCGATTCTTTTGTCGCTGCCGTTTTTCCGGAAAGGCGACAAGCGCACCACCCACACTTATAAATTTGCTTGTGTTTACGGCAACGTCGGCTATATGGCCCTGCCGCTTGCACAGGCGGTTTTGGGCGTGGAAGGCGTGTTTTTCTGCTCCGGCGTTTTAATTCCGTTTAATATTTTCGAGTTTACCCACGGCATTCGCTTAATGGCCGGCGTCTCCTCTAAAAAAACCGGCTTTAAACTCAAGTGGCTGCTTTTCAACCCCGGCGTGATATCGGTTTTAATCGGGCTTCCGATTTTTCTGCTGCGCCTTTCTCTGCCGCGCATCATTTTGGAACCGGCCGGGCTTATTGCAGACTTAAATACGCCGCTTGCAATGCTGATGTTCGGTACGTATCTTGCGCAAACCGATTTGAAAAAAATGTTTTTCCGCAAAGAGACGTATCTTGTGTCGATTTTAAAATTGCTGGTGCTGCCGGCAGTTGTGCTCGGGGGCATGAAGCTGGTCGGCATAGCCGGCACGCTTTGCACGGCGCTCGTGATTTCCGCATCGGCGCCGCCTGCCAACAACACGGTGATGTTCGCCGCGAAATACAACTGCGACACCGAAGCGGCGTCCCAAACCGTGGCGGTTTCCAGCTTTCTGTCTATATTGACCATGCCGCTGTTTATCGCGGCTTCTCAAGTTTAATTTGTCCAATTCCGCGTTTTGCGGAAAATATATACCGGAGGGATTTTTATGAAACTGATTATTGCGATTGTCAACAGTGAAGACGCTTCCGCTGTTTTGTCGGAACTGACAGGGCAGGGCTTCAGCGTAACCAAACTCGCCACCTCCGGCGGCTTTCTGCGTGCCGGAAATGTCACGATGATGATCGGCGTGGAGGAAGAGCAGGTGCAAAAAGCGTTGTCGGTGATTGAAGAATTTTCAAGCCAGCGCAAACAACAGGTGCCTGTCAATTCCACTTACATAGGCGACTCGATGATTACCGTTCCTGTGGAAGTTACGGTGGGCGGCGCGACCGTGTTCGTTTTGGACGTGGAACAGTTTTATAAATTATGAGCTGGAGCGATTTTGCGCTGAATCCTCAGGACCGGCAGCTTTTGGAAAGCCGCCTGCGCCACGGCACCTTGCCCCAGACCCTGCTTTTAGAGGGCGGGCGTGAAGAGGAACGCCGCGCGCTCGCGAAAGAAATTGCCGCGGCGATTGTGTGCCAAGGGGATGGTGCGCGCCCGTGCGGGGTGTGCCGCGCCTGTGTCAAAAGCCGCGCCGACAGCCACCCGGACATTAAGTTTTATGCGCCGGAAAAGAAAAACAGCATTTTCAAAGTTGAAACTTGCCGGGAAATCCGGCAGGACGCATTTATCTTGCCCAACGACGGCGACTGCAAAGTCTATATTTTGGAAGACAGCCAAAATATGAACGACAGCAGTGAAAATGCGCTTTTAAAAATTTTGGAAGAACCGCCCGCGGGCGTTTACTTTGTGCTGACCTGTGACAGCCGGTTTTCGATGCTGCCGACCGTGCTTTCCCGCGCGGTTGTGCTGTCGCTGACGGGTGAAGTGTGCCCGTTTTCCGACGAGACGCTCGAAACCGCTTTCGGGCTTGCCAAAGCGGTTGTTTCTCAAAGTGAACTTGCGCTTTTGCGCGCGACTGCGGGGCTCGAAAAAGACCGCGACGCTGTTAAAACGACGCTTATGTGTTTAAGCGAAATTTTTGAAAATGCACTCAAGCAAAAAAACGGCGGCACGCCGGCGGCGCAATACGCCGAACCCGCGGCGCTTTTGTGCAAAAAACTCACCAACCATAAATTATATGCGCTGTGGAATACGGCAGGGGAACTCAAAGCCGACGCCGACCGCAACGCCAACACCAATCTGCTGGTAACAGAGCTTTGTTACCGCCTGCGGTGCGCGGCAGAGAACAAAACGGAATTCTGAAAGGAAGAATAGAATGGCAGAAGTTGTCGGAATCCGATTTAAAGAAGTCGGGAAAGTCTATTATTTTGACCCCGACTCTATGAAATTTAAAAAGGGCGACAAAGCGATTGTCGAAACGGCGCGCGGCGTGGAATGCGGCGAAGTCGCAATGGAAAACCGTGAAGTCCCCGAAGAAGAAATCGTCAAGCCCTTAAAGCGCATCATTCGCGCCGCGACCGAAGCGGACTTGAAAATCGTAGCGGAAAACCGCGAAAAAGAGAAAAAAGCGTTTGATATTTGTGAACAGAAAATCCGTGCGCACAAGCTGGAAATGAAGCTGGTCGATGTGGAATACACCTTTGATTCCAGCAAAATTTTGTTTTATTTCACCGCCGACGGGCGCGTGGATTTCCGCGAGCTTGTCAAAGACTTGGCGGGCGTGTTCCGCACGCGCATTGAGCTTCGCCAAATCGGCGTACGCGACGAGTCGAAAATGATCGGCGGCTTCGGCATTTGCGGCCGTCCGTTTTGCTGCAGTTCATTTTTAGGAGATTTTCAGCCGGTGTCTATCAAAATGGCAAAAGAACAGGGCCTGTCGCTCAACCCCACCAAAATCAGCGGGACTTGCGGGCGGCTGATGTGCTGTCTGAAATATGAACAGGAGGCTTACGAGCACCTTTTGCGCCACACGCCGAAAATCGGCGCGATTGTCGAAACGCGTGAGGGAAGAGGCACGGTGCTTGACAATAACCTGCTTACAGGTATGCTGACCATTCGCCTGGACCGCCGCCCCGACGCGGCGCCCGTGGTGATTGAACGCCACCAGGTTAAACTGATTCGTGACGCGCAGATTAAACTAAATAAAAAAGAGATTGAAGCGCTCAAAGGAATCGAATAAAAGTACTTGCTATTTTACAAAAATATGTTAGAATAAAACTAATCTTGATAGAAGGAGGTCAGAGGAATGGCATACGCAATTGACAAAGACGCCTGCATTGGCTGCGGCGCTTGCGCTTCAGAATGCCCGGTGGAAGCCATCCATGAGGACGACGGCAAATATGCAATTGACGCAGAAACCTGCATCGACTGCGGCAACTGCGCGGATGTTTGCCCCGTTGGCGCGCCTTCTGCGGAATAAAAGGCAACATAATCAAAGACTGCCGGACTTCGGCAGTCTTTTTTCTTTTACTTTTCTTTAGATTTATGATACAATGACCGATATGGAACAGATAAAAAAACGGAAATCGGACCACATCGAATTTTTAAACGCAGACACGGGCGTTTTTGTGTCTGCGGCGCATACGTTCGGCACGGACGCCATGCTTTTGGCGGACTTTGCCGCGCCGAAACGAAAAGATAAGGCTTGCGACCTCGGAACGGGCTGCGGAATCATTCCGCTTCTATGGTTCCGGGACAAGCTTTGCGCGTCCGTCGACGGCGTAGAACTTCAGGAACAGGCGTTTTTGCAGTTCCAAAAATCGATTGCCTATAATCACGCCGAAAGCGTGCTTACGGCCTACCATTTGGATTTAAAAGAAGCGCCGGAAGTGCTTCCGAACGGCGCTTATGACCTTGTGACGATGAACCCGCCTTATAAAGCGGCGGGCGCCGGGATAAAAAGCGAAGCGGCGCACGCACAAATTGCGCGTCATGAAATCTATTGCACGCTCGACGACATCGCCAAAACCGCTTTTAAGCTGTTGAAATTCGGCGGCCGGTTTTGTGTCTGCATTCGCCCCGAACGGCTCTCGGAAGCCCTGGCGGCGATGGAGAAGCAAAGAATCGAGCCGAAACGCTTGCGGCTCGTCGCCAAAAACAAAGACTGCCCGCCGTGGCTTTGTCTTTTGGAAGGGCGAAGCGGCGGCAAGCGCGGCATGACGGTCTTGCCGAATTTGTTTTTATATGAACCCGACGGCACCGAAAGCGAAGAACTGCGCCGAATTACCGGCGCTTATGCAGAAATAAATCAAAAGGAGGGCGAGTGAATGGCAGGTGTTTTATATGTGGTCGGCACGCCGATCGGCAACTTGTCCGACTTTTCCCCGCGCGCGGTCGAAACTTTGCAAAACTGCGATTTTATCGCGGCGGAAGACACGCGCGTGACGCAAAAACTGCTGAACCGTTTTGAAATTCACAAGCCCATGACAAGCTATTTTGAACACAACCGGCGCGAGCGCGGCGAACAGATTTTGGCGCGGCTTCTCGGCGGGGAAAGCTGTGCACTGGTGACCGACGCGGGCATGCCCGCGATTTCCGACCCGGGCGAAGATTTGGTGAACCTTTGCCACGAACACGGCGTGCAGGTTTGCGCCGTACCCGGCCCGACGGCGTTTGCGACCGCGTTGGCGGTGGCGGGGTTGCCCACCGGGCGGTTTACCTTTGAGGGCTTTTTAAGCACCAATAAGCCGAGCCGCCGTAAGCACCTCGAAAGCCTGCTTTCGGAAGAGCGCACCATGGTGTTTTACGAAGCGCCGCACAAACTGCTTGCGACGTTAGAAGATATGTACGCCGCGTTCGGCGACCGAAAAATCGCACTGGTACGTGAGCTTACCAAAATGCACGAAACGATTGAGCGCACGACGCTTTCCGCCGCGTGCGAAAAATATAAAGAAACGCCGCCGAAAGGCGAGTTTGTGCTCGTGGTTTCCGGCGCAGAACCCCTGCCCGACGCAAAGTGGACGCTTGACGAAGCGGTTGCATTTGCGAAAAAGCAAGTGGAAAAGGGCGTTTCCAAAAACGAAGCCGCGAAAATCGCGGCAAAAGAAAGCGGCATTAAAAAAAGCGATATTTATAAAGCGCTGACACAGTGAGAGGGAAATCTATGGAATATTGGTATTTGTGGGTGCTTTTTGCCGTGCTTTGTTTGGTGACCGTGTTTGTTTTGTATAAAGCTTCCGGCGCTTTGCAGCAGCACAACAACGACAAAAAGCAGCTTTTGGAAGAAATTGACCGCCTAAAAGCGTTAAAAGATAAATTTCAGCACGCCTCGAAGGAAGAAATCGAAGCGTGCGAATCGCGGGAAGTGCTCGACGGTGTGCAGGCGGTTTTGCAAAGCAAAATTGAGCGCGCCGACGACCCGGAAACGTGTTTTTCGGCGTTCACGTTGCCGAGTCAGTATTTATATACGCTGTATTATTTTTTGGAAGACAGCGAAACCGCGCTTTCGTTTTTTTTAGGGCATAACGGCGAGCCGCTTTGCTCGCTGGCGTCGCCCGCACTTGCGGCAGTCGGCGAAGAAAAACTTTCCGCTTTGGTGAAAGAGGCTTACACGGCGTATAACGCCGACGACGATGTCTCCCGTTTTGACGCGCCGTTTAAAGAAGCATTCGACCGCGCGCGTATCTCAGAGCACTGCAAAACCTATGTGCTCGAAAACCGAGAAACGGTGCTCTCGTAACAAAAAGCCCCGTGCCGAAAAGCACGGGGAAAGTAAAATTTATTTGTCGCTTTTGCGGCCGTCCGCCCCTGCGGCCGGCGGAACTGTGTCCGTGGCGGGGAGCAGAGCGCGAAATTCTTTTTGCAAAATGCGTTCGCTGTTTTCCAAAATCGTTTTGACGCAAAGCGGCTCGGCGGCTTGTTTGCGGGTGGATTTTTCTTGTTTTAAAAATCCGGTTTTGACAATACTGTCCATAACGGCGGCGCTTAAAATTTCCGCCGTATCCTGCGGCAGGGTAATCCATTCTTTCGGAATGGCGCCGGTTTCGCCCGCCAAAATCGCGACACGGTAAATGGAAAGCGCAAAATAATCGCGCAGCTTGCCTGACGCCGGTCCGCTTGCCGCGGAAAGCGTGTCGTTGAGCATGACCGCCGCGCGAAACATCGTGCCCAAGCGAAATTCTTTGTCTTGCGCGGTGTCTTTTGCGTCAAATTCTTCGTTAATGGAGCGCCGTGTGTTGCTGACACCCAAAAGATAGTCACAGCTCACGTCGTAAAACGCCGCCGCCTTGCAAATGAACTGCAAGCCGCATTCCCGAATGCCTTTTTCATAATGGGAAAGCAGCGCGCCGGAAATACCGAGCGCTTCGGCGGCCTCTTTTTGGCTCAAGCCCCGTTCTTTTCTGAGTGCGGAAAGCCGCGCAGAAAATGCTTCGTTCAAAAAAACAGCCCCTTTTATACGGTTTGTATTTTTATTATATCATAAAATTGACAATTTGTATATTGTTAAAAAGGAGTCTTTTATGAAAACCTATCAGCTGCATTTGATTCGCCACGCCATGACCCAGGGCAATTTAGACGGGCAGTATATCGGCCACACCGACATGGAAGCCACGCCCGAGGGGCTTAAGCAAATTGACCAGCTCAAAGAAGAATACGGCGGATACCCCGAGGTGGACGCGGTGTTTTCAAGCCCCTTAAAGCGCTGCCTGCAAACGGCGAAACGCATTTACCCCGACAAAGAGCCGATTATTATGGAAGACCTTTCCGAATATGACTTCGGCGAATTCGAAGGCAAAACCGCCGACGAGCTGAAAGACGAAGAAGCGTTTCGCACTTGGCTTGCCGGTACAAGCCCCGAAACGCCCCTGCCGTTCGGCGAAAGTCAGGTCGGGTTCAGCAACCGCGTCTGCGGGGCGCTTGTAAAAATCGTCAACGGGATTATCGAAGCCGGTGTGCCCAGCACGGCGGTGATTACCCACGGCGGTGTGATTATGGCGCTGATGTCCGCGTTTGCTATCCCCGAAGCGCCGCTCCACGAGTGGATGACCCCGAACGCCTGCGGCTATACGCTGCGGATTGACCCGTCGATTTGGATGCGCACCGGGAAATTAGAAGCTTATGCCGAGTGCCCGGCGGTGCCGCTGACCGAAGATCAGGAACGCGCGCTTTGGGACTATTATCCCGACGACTTTTTCGACGACAAAGATTAATTTTGTGCGCCTGCCCGCTTTTTGCGCGGCGGGCGATTTTTTGCCAACATATTGCCTATAAATCCGTTCTTTTTTCGCCCGGCTTTTTACGCGCGGGCGGTAAGATTTCGGTTGATAAAACCAAAGAACGGTGATACAATAAACACGAATGGGAAAATCTTGAAAATCAGGAAGGTGATGATCAAATGCAAATGACTTTTCGTTGGTTCGGGCGCGACAAAGATACCGTCACGCTTGAACAGATTCGGCAAATCCCCGGCGTTGTCGGCGTGGTCCCCGCGCTGCACTATCTGCCCGCGGGCGAAGCGTGGCCGCTTGACGATATTTTAAAAATGAAAGCAGAAATCGAAGCGGCGGGGCTTACAATGGAGTGCATCGAAAGCGTCAATGTGCATGAGGACATTAAAATCGGACTTCCGACGCGCGACAAGTATATTGAAAACTACAAAGAAAGCATCCGCAATCTCTCGAAAGCGGGCGTTAAAGTAATTTGCTATAACTTCATGCCGGTCTTTGACTGGACGCGCACTGACCTTTCAATGGGCATGGGCGACGGCGCGACCTGCCTTTCTTACGACGGCACGCAAATCGAGGGCAAATCCCCCGAGGACATGTTCCGCGAAATCGACGACCGTTCCAACGGTTATGCAATGCCCGGCTGGGAAACCGAGCGCATGGGCGAAATCAAAGAATTGTTCGAGAAATACAAGGGCATTACCGAAGAGGACCTTTGGAAAAATCTGATTTATTTCTTGGAACAGATTATGCCCACCTGTGAGGAATGTGACGTCAAAATGGCAATTCACCCGGACGATCCGCCATGGGGCATTTTCGGCCTGCCGCGGATTATTACGGATATTAAGGCGCTCAAACAGCTGCTGACAGCCGTGCCGAGCAAATATAACGGCATCACGTTCTGCACCGGTTCTTTGGGCGCAAGCCTGCAAAATGATTTGCCGGCGATGATTCGCGAAGTCGGCGACCGTATTTATTTTGCACATCTGCGCAACGTATTGGTTCAAGGTCGTCATTTCAACGAAACCGCCCACGAAAGCGCGACCGGCTCTTTGGATATGTATGAAATCGTGAAAGCGCTTCAGGACGTCGGGTTTGACGGCTATATCCGTCCCGACCACGGCCGAATGATTTGGGGCGAAGTGGCGCGCCCCGGCTACGGGCTTTATGACCGTGCGCTCGGCGCCACCTATTTGAACGGGCTTTGGGAAGCCGTTGCAAAACAGAAAGAGGGTAAATAACATGACACATGAGAATTTAAAAGGCAGAGTAGCCGTTGTAACCGGCGGCGGCGGAGTTTTGTGCGGCGATTTCGCCAAAGCACTTGCGCGCCAGGGTGTTAAAGTTGCGGTTTTGGATTTGAACGAAGCGGCGGCGCAGAAAGTCGTCGATGAAATTACCGCAGCGGGCGGCGAAGCCATTGCGGTCGGCTGCAATGTTCTCGAACCCGAAAGCATGGAAAACGCCCGCAAAATTGTCAATGAAAAGCTCGGCACGTGTGACATTCTGTTAAACGGCGCCGGCGGCAACAATCCGAAAGGCACCACCACCAAAGAAACGCTCGAAGCGGTGGATTTGACCAATAAAGATGAAAACATCAAAACGTTCTTCGATTTGGACCCGCAGGGCATTTCGTTTGTGTTCAACCTCAACTTCTTGGGCACGCTGATTCCTACCCAGGTTTTTGCGCGCGACATGGCACAGAAAAAGAACACCTGCATCGTCATGGTCAGCTCCATGAACGCTTACCGTCCGCTGACAAAGATTCCGGCGTATTCCGCGGCAAAAGCGGCGGTCACGAACTTCACCCAGTTTATGGCGGTGCATTTTGCCGATGTAGGCATTCGCGTCAACGCGATTGCGCCCGGTTTCTTCTCGACCAACCAGAACAAGACTCTTTTGTGGAATCCCGACGGCACGCCTACGGCGCGTACCGGCAAGATTTTGGCCGCAACGCCTATGAAACGCTTCGGCGAGCCCGAAGAGCTTGACGGCACGCTGCTGTTCTTGTGCGATGAAGCCTATTCCGGGTTTATTACCGGCACGACCATTCCGGTGGACGGCGGCTTTAACGCATATTCCGGCGTATAAATAAACGGGGCTTTCCCGGAGAGGCGGAAAAGAATGTATTGGTATTTGATTGCACTGATTTGTCTTGTCGTGGCGGTTGTGTTGCTGATTCGCTGTGTGGTGCTGCGCAAAAAAGCGGCGCGCGGGGAAGAACCAACCAAAGAAACACCGAAATCCGGCGAGACGCTGACAATTATCGAAGGCAAAAGTGAAAAACAGCCGGCTTCCTCCAAAAAGGTGAAGTTGAGCCTTGCTTTCGGCATTTTGTTCCTTGCGCTTACGGAAGCAGCAATTCTTCTCGGCAATCATTTTGCGGCGTGACCGCTTCAAAACACTATTGACGGAGTTGACAAAAATGGAATTACATTTAAAAGAACCCGGCACTTATACCTATGATATGATTTCTCTCGGCGAAATCATGCTGCGTTTGGACCCGGGTGACAGCCGAATCAAATGTGCCCGTTCCTTCCGCGTTTGGGAAGGCGGCGGCGAATATAACGTCGCAAGAGGCCTTCGCCGTTGCTTCGGCATGAAAACGGCGGCTGTGACCGCCCTTGCCGACAACGAAGTCGGTCGCTTGGTGGAGGATTTTATGCTCCAGGGCGGCGTGGACACTTCGCTTATCCAATGGAGAAAATATGACGGCATCGGCAGAACCGTTCGTAATGGCCTCAATTTCACCGAACGCGGCTTCGGCGTTCGCGGCGCGGTGGGCGTTTCCGACCGCGGCAACACGGCGGCTTCGCAATTAAAAGCCGGCGACATTGACTGGGACTATATTTTCGGCACGCTCGGCGTGCGTTGGCTGCACACCGGCGGCATTTTCGCCGCGCTGTCCGACACCACGGCGGACGTGGTGATTGAAGCGGTCAAAACCGCGAAAAAATACGGTACAATCGTTTCTTACGACTTAAACTACCGCCCGTCTTTGTGGAAAGACATCGGCGGCAAAGAAAAGGCGCAGGAAGTCAACCGCGAAATCGCAAAATACATTGACGTGATGATCGGCAACGAAGAGGACTTCACCGCCTGCCTCGGTTTCGAGGTCGAGGGCAACGACGCAAACCTCAAATCGCTGAATATTGAGGGCTATTACAAAATGCTCGGCGAAGTTGTGAAAGTCTATCCGAATTTCAAAGTAATTGCCACTACGCTGCGCACGGTGAAAACCGCAACGGTCAATGACTGGAGCGCGATTTGCTATGCCGACGGCAAAGTCTATAACGGACTTTCGCTGCCCGGACTTGAAATTTATGACCGAGTCGGCGGCGGCGACAGCTTCGCTTCGGGCCTTATCTATGGTTTGATAACCACCGGCGACCCGCAGAAAGCGGTCAACTACGGTGTGGCACACGGCGCACTTGCAATGACCACCCCCGGCGACACCTCGATGGCGTCTTTGAAAGAAGTCGAGAACATCATCGGCGGCGCCGGCGCAAGAGTGCAGCGCTGATTTATACCGACAAACAATACAGGAGATGTACGTATGGATAAAGAACAGATTTTACAGAAAATTCAGGACTGCGGCATCGTCGCGGTTGTCCGCGCGGAATCCGTGGATAAAGCAATCCGCATCACCGACGCCTGCATCGAGGGCGGTGTGGCGGCCATTGAACTGACCTTTACCGTGCCGCATGCGGACAAGGTGATTGAAGAATTGGCAACCCGCTATACGCCCGACCAGATTATTCTCGGCGCGGGCACGGTGCTGGATGCAACCACCGCGCGCATCGCAATGCTTTCCGGCGCGCAGTATATCGTAAGCCCCGCGCTGGATCTTGACACCCTGCATTTGTGCAACCGTTACAGAGTGCCGATGATGCCCGGCATTATGAGCGTGCGCGAAGGCTTGCTCGCGATGGAAAACGGCGCAGACATTCTGAAAGTATTCCCGGCTGACCTCTTCGGGCCGAAGATTATCAAAGACATTCGCGGGCCGATTCCTTACGCGAAAATGATGCCCACCGGCGGCGTCAATGCGGACAACGTCGGCGAGTGGATTAAGGCCGGCGCAGTTGCGGTCGGTGCGGGTTCCTCGCTTACCGCGGGCGCAAAAACCGGCGACTATAAACTGATTACCGAAACCGGCAGACGCTTTGTAGAAAACATCAAAGCGGCGCGTGCCGAGCTTGCGGGCAAATAAGAATATTCAGAATTAAGGGGATAGAACCATGGAAAAAACAGTTTTGATTGAAACCTCCGCACGTCACGTGCACGTCACAAAAGAAACTTTGGAAACGCTGTTCGGCAAAGGCTATCAGCTGACCAAGAAAAAAGACCTTTCCCAGCCCGGGCAGTTCGCCTGTGTGGAGCGCGTACAGGTCATCGGGCCGAAAAACAGCTTCCCGGCAGTTTCCATTCTCGGGCCGGAGCGTTCGGCTGACCAGGTGGAAATTTCCGCTTCCGACGCAAGAACCCTCGGCATTACCGCACCCGTGCGTGAGTCCGGCGACGTTGCCGGTTCCGGTGCGTGCAAGCTGGTCGGCCCGGCGGGCGAAGTCGAACTGAAAGAAGGCGTTATCATCGCCAAAAGACATATACATATGACCCCGGAAGACGCCGAAAAATACGGCCTTTCCGATAAACAGGTTGTTTCCGTTGAAATCAAATCGGCGGAGCGTTCGCTGATTTTCGGTGACACGGTCGTGCGTGTAAGCCCGAACTATGCGCTTGCCATGCACATTGACACCGACGAATCCAACGCCGTTATGGCGCCTGCGGGCACGCTCGGCGTGATTCTGTAAGGGGCATTTTCATGGAGCAAAAAGCGTATAAGGCGGGCTCTTCGGCGGCTGTTCGTGCCGTGGTGACCTGCGGCGTGTTTGCGGCGATTACCGCCGTCGTGTCGCAGATTTCTTTGCCCATAGGCCCCGTGCCGATTTCCTGCTCGCTGATTGCCGTTTATTTGGCCGGGCTTCTTTTACCGGTCAAAACCGCTTTCCTTTCGCAGCTTGTGTATTTGCTGCTCGGCGCGGTCGGCGTGCCGGTGTTTGCCGGGTTTCAGTCCGGCGTCGCGCGTTTGGCGGGCCCTACCGGCGGCTATTTGGTTGTATTTCCGTTCGTTTCGCTGCTTGTGGCGGTGATGATGCTGGTTTACGACCGCAAGCTTGCGAATAAAACCGCATTTTTGCGCGGGAGTTATATGGCGGCGGCAATGCTGCTTTCTTTGGCCGTTTGCTATGTGGTCGGCACGGCGTGGTATATGGTTTACGCCGGGACTTCTTTCGTGGCGGCACTTTCGCTGACGGCGCTGCCGTTTATTCCGGGCGACCTTGCGAAAATCGTGCTTTGCGCGGTTTTGGCGCTGTCCTTGCGCCCGAGAATTAGAAAAATACTTTTAAGAAAATAAAAAACAGGCGGCAGGTTTGCCGGGTGTGCATAAGGCAGTATTCGAAAAACACGCAGCAACCGGCATTGCAGGAAGGAAACGAGAGTACGAATCGAAGGGTTCGTACTCTTTTTCTGCATATTCCGATAAAACTGCAATCGGCACATAGGTTTTTTCTGAAAATCTTCTGTAGAATAAAAGCACCAAAAAACGCAGGAGGTTTTTGTGATGAAAAGCATTTATGAAGAAACAGGCGGCACATATACCCGGCAGGGCGATTATGAACTGCCCAATCTGAAAATACCGCCCGAAAAAGAAATTGAAATCGGAGTTTGGGGACAGCGATACCGGCGATATTTGAAGCAGCGCCACCGGATTCGGTATTACAATCTGCTGACCGCCGGAAAGCTAAACGAGCAATTGACAGAGGTAGACCGGCAGGCGGAGCAGATGTTTCGGTCGCTTGTATCCGCATTTTCTAAACAGGAAAATATCACGGAAAGACTGAAAGCCAATCGCCCTATGGAGTGGGTACAAAAGACGAACAGTATCCGAAACCGGGCTGCTGAAATCGTGAACAACGAGTGGATTTACATATGAGAGGGCGGAAATATCATCTCTTTCTTTCGGAAAATGAGCGCAGATTTCTCATTCAAAATCTCCTTTGGTTTCAGAACAAGCTGTGGCAGGAAGGGCGTTATACCGACACTGTGGATGGTGCGGATGTTCATAACGGATTTGATAAAAACACACGGAAATACAGTCAGGACACATATTGTCTGTGATTCGCACATTGGTTCTCTATTAACATAAAAACGATAAATAACGCAACGGCAAATAAATTTTCTCCGAAAGTCCATTTTATTTGTATTTTCAGAAACTGCCTGTTATACTCAAGAAAACATGATAAAGGCGTCTTAAAAAAATAAGATGTTGTATCATTATCGTTTAAAAGAAACCAAAAATCATTTGGAGGAATGAGTATGAGCGCATTTGATAAGGTTATAGGTTATGAAACAATAAAAAACGAACTGCTGCAAATTTGCGATATGGTGCATAATAAGGAGTGTTATGAGGCTCTTGGGGCCAAGCTGCCGCAGGGTATTTTGTTATACGGTGATCCGGGACTCGGCAAAACCCTTATTGCAAAGTGCTTTATAGAAGAAAGCGGTCTTAAATCTTATGTCGTTCGGAGAAATAAGGGCAATGACGACTTTATAAGTAATATTACGGAAACTTTCCAAAAGGCAAAAGAAAACGCCGCCCCCTGCATCGTTTTCCTTGATGACATGGACAAGTTTGCCAACGAGGACAGCGATCACCGTGACGCAGAAGAATATGTAGCAGTTCAGTCAGGTATTGACGAGGTAAAGAACTGCGATGTGTTTGTCCTTGCAACAGCAAATGAAATGCGGAAACTCCCCGAATCTCTTGTGCGCTCAGGACGCTTTGACAGAAAAATCGAAGTAAAGTGTCCCACTGACAAGGATGCCAATAAAATCATTGCGCATTATCTTTCCGACAAGAAAGTTTCGAAAAATGTTAATATGGAAGATCTTTCAAAGATGATCAGCTATAGCTCCTGTGCCGAGCTTGAAACAATTCTTAATGAGGCGGCAATCAGCGCCGCCTATAAAAGAAAGACCGATATTGAAATGGAAGACCTCGTGAAATCCGTTTTAAGAATGATTTATGATTCACCGGACAACTATACGAAGACTTCCGCAGAAGACATAAAAAAAACCGCACTTCACGAAGCCGGTCATCTTGTCGTTTCGGAAGTTCTTTGCCCGGGAAGTGTAGGACTTGCCTCTCTGCGTTCTACCGGCAGGGATTCTACGGGAGGATTTATTCACCGGTGTAAGGAGCTTTCCAGAAGACCTTATTATGTTCTTGTATCTCTTGCTGGAAAGGCTGCTGTTGAACTCTACTATTGTGATACCGTCGCGAGCGGCTGCCGGAGCGATATCTATCGGGCTTGCAATTATATCAGGGACGGTATTTCAGAGAACGCTACCCTTGGATTTGGAATGATTGATGTTTCCACACGAAGTTTTCCCGAAACTTCCGAGAATATGAACTCTCGCAGCGAGGCTGTGACTCATGCGGAACTCGAGCGGTATATGCAGATTGCCAAAGACATTCTTCTGAAAAACAGAGAATTTCTTGAGAGGGTTACTGCGGCTCTGATTGAAAAAGAAACGCTTCTCTATTCCGATATCCGCGCTTTGACGGAAAGCACAACCATTACCGAGGTGGCGGTATAAATCACTATAAACTCGTCGGCGTGAAAGAAAACAGCCCATTGGATTTCCGGACAGGAATTCCGATGGGCTGTTCATAATAGGTAAAACGATTTCGTTTTTTAGATAACCGATTACCGCCTTCTGCTGGCACCATAAATGAGACGAATGGCCCGCAAAACCGCTTTCTCCGGTTTTCTGTATCCGTGTAGCGAGCAGACTGTTTGTACTCCCACAGTCGTAAAACAGTGTTTCCCGTTAGGGCGCTGCCCTAATACCCATATATATATCGGGCTGCTGCGTTTGGCTGTAAGCTCGGTACACAGTGACTCAGTCCGCCAGCACCAACCGAATTTCAGAATCCGTGCGCGTGTCCAAACGGCGCAGCCTTTCCCAAAGAAGCCTGCCGCGTTTCTCGTCGCCTGCGATAAAATCCTGTATATTTTGAAGCAGGCAGTCGCTTTCCGGCAGAGGTTTCGGGCATACTTCCAAACGGTAAAGAGGCGAAAGAAAGCAGGTTGCGTTTGAAAACAGGTTCCCGTGCTTGAGCGCGCCGATCGTCCAAGTGCCGTTTTGGCCGCGGCAAAGCGCCTGCACACAGCAGCAGTCCGTATTGTCCCCGACTTCCAGCAGCACGGCGGGGTGCTCCGGCTGAAACGGCCGGCAGTCCACGCGCACAATATCACCGGCGCAAAACGGGATGGGCAGATTCAGATGCTGTCCGTCTTCGGCATAGCGCCGGGATTTCGGCAGAAACAGATATGGTTCCCGTGTTTCTTCAAGCTTTTTAAAAAAGCACGCGCGGTCTTTGAGAAAATAATAGGTATAGCTGTGGACGTAGGAGGCTTTTCCGCTCACCGGGTCTGTTGACGGCTTCCATTTTTGAAGCTCGTACCAGCAAAGATTACTGTAATCATCACCGGCGCTGTCCATATCATACCGGATATATTCCAAGGCGTCGTCCGCATTGAAAAACGGCGTGCCCGCAGAAATTTTCCGGTCGTCAATCTCTACATCGTGCCAGGCTTCGATCAGCAGAAAAACCGCTTCGGCGCCCGTTCCCAGCTCCTCTAAAGCCAGTTTTATCTGCTTTGCCTGATACGAAAAGGAAGCCTCAACCGTCTGCCGCGCCGCCGGGTCGGCGGCTGACTGCTCCCGAAGAGATAGACTCTCTGACGGAATATCGGGAAACAGGTTTTCCTTTGCGGCCAAATATTTCATCCAATGCAGCTTATCCGTCAACGGGACGGGTGCGCCGCAAATAAGCCCGGAAATTTGCTTTTTTGTGAGCGACACACCGGCAAGGTGTCGCCGCATAGCATCAGAGGGCAGAAAGGCTCGCAATACATCGGATTTTTCCTGCCCGGTCAGCCATCCGTCGGTATCATTCGCTCCGTTGATTTTAGGTTCACCGAGAAATTGCTTCATCCTTCTTTTTCCCTCCTTGCCGGCCAGTATCGGTCAATTTCTCTCTGCATATTTTCCCGCCCGACCGGATTCATCGTGTGCAGCTCGATACGGTAAAAGGTACCCCGCTCTGCAAGCCAGTCGATCAGCCTGATTCCGTCGCCGCCGTCCTTGGCATAGTCGCCGAGGTCATGGTCACAGTCGATAAGCTCGATAGGACACCCGGCCTTTTCGCACAGCTCAATACAGCGGATTGCCGCATTGACGCTTGTGCACCACTTGTACCCGGTAGGCGCTTTTCGCAAATCGTCCAGCCAGAGCCGGACCGGCTCCGGTTCACAGAGCGCGGCCAGCGTCATACCCTCTTTGGTAATGTCGCGCGGCACAAGGCTTCCGGCGTATTCTTCGGTCAAAATCGCGTGATAGGCACGCGCGAACAGTCCTTCGTCGATTTCACCCTTCAGGCAGTTGCCGAGCGCACGCAGTACGCGCCGTTTGCCGGTGAGCGGCCCGCGGTAATATTCCAGATCCATGTAATTCCACATGGTCTCGTGGTAGATATTCCCGCTTTCATCCTGAAAATACCCCCATGCGGTCATATCCGAATTATCGCCGCCCCGCCGGTGGCCGGGCGCCTCTGCCTCGCCGGAAACCCCGGTCAGGACAAACGGCCCCTTGCAGTAGCCCTGCGTGTTCGGTTCCCAGACGATATCGCCCTTTTGAAACGGCGTGGGGAAAACGAAAAACAGCCCCTCGAAAGGGTCGGGTCCGGCTTGGCTCTCCCGGATGGAGAAGAGTTTCCCAGCGGCGGAAAGCTCTGATTGCATGCAGGGCTCCTCTGCGTCGGGATATGTTTTGGTGACAAGATAGCTTGCAATCTCCCCGTCCTCGTTGTCGCCGATCTCCCGGCTGATCCGGTCGTAACATTTTGCATAGTCGGAATAGATACCCGGGTGCTCGAACCTCACGCCATCCTCCTGACACTCCGTCCAACGATAAATGCCGCCGTCGTTTTCGCAAAAAGTATGCAGCAGCTTTGTCTCCCGCTCCATATACTCGGCAAGAAAGCGGTGCAGGCTGTCGTGCGCCTCGGTGTTGGGGCGTTCCTCGATTGCGCAGTCGGGCATCGTCTGAATGAGCTCCCGCCATGCGGCGTGCTTTTCTTCGAGCGATGCAAAGCGGCATTGGTAGATAATCCACGCCGCCTCCAACGAGCCGAACGGATATATTACGCTTTCAAGATGCTCCCGAATATCCTTTGAGTTGATAAAGCGGTACACATTCATAGCGTTTCCTCCTTTTCACCGGCTTCCTCTTCCGCATTTTCTGCCAAAATATAAGACATATCTTTATGGGACATCAGGTTTTCCCGAATCCCGGCCGTATTTTTTGCTTCTTCGTCCGCCCGCAGTACGCGCAGGGCGTCCAGAAACATATCCGGCCGGATCTTTCCGTTCAGCAAATCGCGCAGCGGATACAGCGCCCGCTGTGCCCCGGTGAGCGTACCGTCGAACCGTTCCAGGGACAGATACCAGCCCACATTGTCAAAAATGATTTGTCCGTCTTCCACGCTATACGCCGAAAAGGACATGTCCGTTACATCGCCGTCTTTCAAAAGCATTTGGTGTAAGCGGTCCATATCCTGCGTATCAGGGCGGCTCCTCCCAAAATCGTTTTCCTGCATTTCCCTGTTTGTCCAGGCGGCAATGGAATCCAGTACATAACAGACGTTTTGCGGAAAGCGCCATGCTTTCAAACTGTGCTTTTGGCATACAAGGTCCCCGCGCTTAAAGGGCGTCGGGAAGGCAAACCACATCCCCTCAAAAGCGCCGAGCAGCTCCTGCTCACGCTTTGTGAGCGGACTGTGAAAGGCGTCAATATCCATAACCTCCAGCCTGTTGTTCAGGCAGACCGACATAGAGCGGTTCGGTTCAGAAAGAAGCTGCCTTTTTATGTAGACATGCAGGATATCCTCCGCGCCATTATCGCACATATCCTTTTCTACTGCGGCAAGGCAGTCTGAAAGGGTCTGGAAAGCGCGCTCATATTTTTCGCTTTCCGAAAAGCCGTCGGGAAAATGTTCGTCCTTTAGCGATACAGAATAAAAATATACGGCGTCCGATTCCCGATGGAAATCCCGCAGCAGCTTTTCTTCCAGCTCTATATACTCCTGCAGGAAGCCATGCATGCTTTGTATTTCACACATATTGCGCCGCCGTTCCATCCGGCAGTCGGGCATGGTCTTGATTAACTCCCGCCATGCGTCATGCTTTTTCGAAAGCGGCGCAGTCGCGCACTGCCAGACAAGAAACGCCGCCTCCGGCAGCGTAAAATCATACCGCAGACTTTGCAGATGGGCGCGAATATCTTTGGAATCCAGAAAACGGTAGATGTCCATGTGGTTTTATATTCTCCTTTTTGCTTTACTTGTTTACACTTTTATGTTACAATTGTTTAGAAAACATTAGGAGGAACAGAAAATGGATTTCAATAATTTGAAATATGAGCAAGAAAAGATTCTTGATAAGATTTTCGACTTTATATATGGTTGTGCTTTGCACGATGCTGTATTACAAAGGGCATTTAAAGGTGAAAAAGCTTGGATAAGAGGGCTTGAAGAACCCAAGAAAAAATTAAGGGAATATATTGAAAAAGTGATTAACAAAGAATTTGAAAATCAAGATAATCATGACAATTTTTTTATAAAAACGGCTAATTCTATCTGCATCGAAATCAATAAAGAAAGACCGGATAACGCTCAAGATGTTTTTAGCTTCGGGAATGCCCAAAAGCTTATTAATATGGCTGCAAAACATGTATATAGTTTTTGCTTTTACGATCAAGGGCTAAGAGAAGCTTTTCGTTACTGCCACTGCCCATTAGATTCTATTATGGTTAATCAAGTTTGGGAAATTTATGGAGATCGCTTTGGTAAAAAGATTCGAAAAGATAAACTACATGATAGATATAGATTCTTTTGTAAATCATGGGGGGATGAAGGACAAGAAGGAAATACACAACCGGAATTTTCTGAAGCTCCGGATAGATATAAGTTGTTTCAAGACGCTATAAAAGAGCTTATCGGCGAAGAACTATATCCTTTGGAGTTTGATTATTTGATTTGGTAATAGAAGAAGGATACTCCGGCGAATAATTGTGACGAATAAAAGTAAATAAAATTTAATAAACAGATTTAATTGCCTTTTATCTTAAAGCGGCGCTGATCATTCAGCGCCGCTTTTTTGTGCCGTATGTTCCTCCAGCAGCGCTTTTACCAGCCTTACCTCTCTTTGAAAGCAGTATGCATAGCGCGCATGCTCCGCCTGATCGATCGCCCGCTTCAGCTTCTCCTCTTTTTCGTCCCGGCGGGCTTCCCGCTCTGCCCGAAAGCGCTCAAGCTCCGCCTTCCAGTCAAAATCGTCATCCTCGTCTTCTTCGTCATCCGGCTCGTAAGCATCGTTTTCAAGACCGTCATAATAGCGCCTGCGCTCCTCGTCGGTCTCGCCGAACCAGGTGAGGTCCCAGAGAATATGCGCCAGGACTTCGCTTCGGTTTTCCGCCGTCAAAAGCGTTTCGGCAAACAGCGAATCGGCAATGGCGGCGTCGGTTTGGTCCATCCAGCTATAAGCTTCGGGATTCGGCTCGTCCTGCAAAATCTCGCTTTGCTCGCACATTGCCGCCTCAATCTCGCCGTAGCCAAACCACCAGGAGCCGTCCACCGCCGCAGGAACGGCGAAAAATACAAAGGGCGAGCCCTCTTTCTGCGGCGCTGCGTTCAGAATATTGGAGATTATCCGTTTTGTCCATTTGCCGACAAGCCGCCTGATATCGGCAACCGTATCCTCCGGCTCGGCCTGCTCAAACAGTGTGTTCAGATGCAGCCGCAGCAGAATATCGGCGATCTCCTGCGGATCGGATTCTTTTAGAATTTCCCTTACGGTTCGCATTGTTTACACCTCCTGTTCCGGCTTTTCGGAATTTATATAACCGCATAGTCCTTGAGCGCCATACAGCCGATGAGGCAACGCGCTTCATGCTCGATAATAATCTTCGGTGCACCGATACTCATCAGCTCGCAAAGGCGCAGTGCGTGAATATGCACATCATAGGCAAAGCAGTTGCCGCCGAGATTTTTTACGCTTTCGAGCAGCTCTTCGCTGCGGTATTTTTCAAGCAGCCTTTCCTCCTCTGCGGATAATTCCTCTGCCTGCGCCTCCTTTTTAAGCGCAACGTCTAACATGCGCTCCTCTTCACCGTACCACTGCGGGCGCTGAAGATAGAGCTGCCATGTGTCGAAGAGGACGGGATTATCAAGCGTATCGCGGACAAGCTCCGGGATGTCGCTTAGCTTATCAAACACCTTGGCGATTTCCGAAAGCTGGGCATACAGCTCGTGAAATTCCGAAAGCAGCATGTTCAGATCATCCCTGTTCCAGGACATTTTGAAGATGTCAAATTCGTCGTCCTGTTCCTCGTCCGTGCCGAAATTTTTGGGCATGCGAAGCACGCCGTCACGGTCGGTGGCGGCAAACAGAGAAGTGACATAGTCAATGGAGGCAAGGTATGTGTTTTTGGCAAAGTTCATGTTCATCATCAAACTCCTTTATCATATTTTTCTAAAGGATAACACGGCATTTTTGAAATCACAAATAAAATGCAAAAATTTTTTCTAATTCCAAAGGTCGTCAAAATACTTGTCCAAAAGCGCCATTGCCCGTTTCCGTTCGGAAATCGCTTTCTCAGTCGGGCAAATAACGAAATCCGCACAGTTTTCATCGGCGGCGCGGAACGCATCTGCCATTTCCTTTAGGATACCCTTCCACTCGGCAAGGCGGCCGTCATCCTCCAAAGAGATGCTTTGAACGCCGCAGGAAGTCCCGCCGTTTTCCGAGACTTGTTTGTCCGGCAGATTTGAGGGATAAGAATTCACTTGCTCCCGCAGACAGTCCAGCACACCCGGAACGACCTCCAGAAACCAACGGTCCATATCCCATGCGTCCTTTTCGCAGTATCCCTTCAATATACGGTCGCGGCAGCATTTCAAATCAAACAGGAAATGCTTGACATTTTTGATTGGTGTTTTGATACTATAGACTGAAAAATCAAAAACAGGGTACAACATCAAAATTCCTCCTCTGTGAAAAACCGATAATGTGCCGAACCGTCCGCGCAGAACCGAACCTTGCCTTGCGATGCGGCTTGAGCCAACCGAAATGTCTGTATAATAAACAGCCGAATGTCTTCACGCAAAAGTACGGGGTTGGCATAGACCGTGACTTTTCCGTTTTTAATCTCAACACGCCCGCGCGGATAAGCGTTGTAGGCGCGTCCTTTTGTGACGCTGCGGTCCAGCTTTTTCCATTCCGCTTTGTGATTGAAATTATCACCGGATTTGGATGTGTAACAAACCGGACACAGCGCCGAGCCGTTTTCGTCGCAGGGTGTCTTCACCGTGAGCAGCTCAATTTTTCCGTCCGCGTCCCTGCGCGCCCAAAAGATTCCCTTTTCCATAAAAATCGCTTCCCAAAGCATACAAAATTCAAACAGATATTTCGATAAGCTTAAGCCCTTGCTTTTTTGCGTATTCCATTGTTTTTGCCGTGCCGCTGCGCGGGTGGCTTTCCATGTATACGGCAATCAGAAAATCGCTGTGGTCGACCATATATCGATTGCGCTCAGAAAAGGCGGCTTTCCTGTACTTGGACTTGCCGACGACATGCACAAGATCGGCTTGCCTTTGTACCAATTGACAAGCAGGCTCATCGGCGTTGTGCCCGGCGAAGGGCAGGGCGATTTCCAGAAAAATTTCCGGATGCGCTTTTTTCTTTTGCAGCACCATTTCCGCCGCCCAGGTATCTACGCCCACGGCATTTCCGCAGATAAAATGCGTGACACCTTCGGCAAGCGCCCGGTCGACCGCATTTTCCAACCCGGCTAACAAATCTTTCCGATGCGGAGATTCGGTATCATCTCCCCACGGAAAATGCCGGTGTCCGGTAAAACAGCAGGTCATGCTTCAGCCCTCCGTTCAAATGTATTGATGAAAATCGTCATGCGGCTTGAAACCGAACTTCCGCCGCATCGGATAAAGTTTTTACACCTTTCTTTGTATCATGCTTGTAAAAAAGCGCCTTATACCTTTCGGGATAACCGATAACAAATAACACTTCAAACAAACCGAAACGCTGTACACAAACATGGAAATTTTGCGCAAAGAAAAGCGACGGAAAGCGCTTAAATATCGATCCTGAATTTTTCGCTGTTGTTGACGGCGTCCAACGCCGTTTGCAGACGGGACAGCTCGTCAAACGCCGCGTCATAATCCTTTGCGGCTTCAAAACGGTCATAGTTTATATGGCGGTAATCGACAAGATTGCCGTAACCGTCGTAACGGTCGTGATTTTCACGCGCCTTGGGCAGACGTGCTTTCATTTCACCCAGCTTTTTGACTCGCGCCGACAGAAACGGCAGATAGACCAGCGCCCGGTCGATTGTCATAGAAAAGCCGGGCACGGTGTGTGTCGTATTGAAAAGATTGATCGCGTGCTTTACCGTCATGATTTTTTCTTCCAGCTCACGCAGCTTTTCCTGCGCGGCGGTATAATCATATTCCGGGCGCAGCGATTCCGGCTCCTCGCCCATAGCGGCAAGAAATGTGCTGCACTGCTCTTCTTCATAAAGCCGTGCCTGATGCGCATCGTTCAGTTTCTTTAAAAGCTTGTTTGCTTCTGCAGAGGTGTATTCCATTTGCTTTACGACCTTTCTGTTTTTTTATATATTGATTATATCCTGTTCTATGCGGCAAAAACGGTGCATTACAGCAGAGAAAGCAGATTTTTCAGCTCTTTGGAGCACGGCGGGCTTCGCAGAGTCCGAAGCACGAGCGCTCCCATCTGCCCGGCTTCCTTTTGCCCAATACCGAGATACAGGGCGGTTTCCTCCGGCGTATGTGCGTTCCCGTCTGTAAAACCATATTGATATAAAACCATCAGCCGCTGCTTTTCCGAGAGCCGCATCAGCGCCTTTTGAATAGAATTCTCCGCTTTTCTTCGGTTGCTTTCCAGACTTTTTATTACCGCCTTGTTCCCGAATATATCGCCGAGAAGCCGAATCTGCGCTTCGTGAACATATATGTAATCTTTCATTTCAATCACCGCTTTTCAAGATATATTGAAACCTGCGTGTTGATACGCTTTTTGCATTCTTCTGCCGCCCGCTCTTTTGTCATCGTTCTCGCCCCCTCTTCGGCAATTGTATATTGCAAAATCCAAAAACACAAATAAAAATCAGATCTTTGGTTTTAAACAGACCGCTATTTCAACGCGCTCCATTTTTCGTAATTCCTGCATTTCTGCCTGCAAGCGGGAAAGCCCTGTGTTACGGAGCTATAGGTTCCGGCATAGCATTTACCGTAATCCCCTGCACTGTTTACTTCAACAGAGTGTCCATTGTTCTTTACAGTGCGCTCCCCGCCCCAGTGGGCACAAGTTGCACATTTTTCATTGCTGCCTGGATATCTCGTCATATTCTTTCTCCTCTCATTTTTCTGCGTTCAAAAGCATTGCCAGTTGATCGCCGGACGCAACAACACGACCGTAAAAATCGGTGGTCACATCCCTGCTTTTCTTGTAGTACCTAAGCGGTCTGCCGTAGAAGTCCTTGATGGTCTTATCGCCGTTGCTTTCTTCAACGACCGTTCCGATCACACGACCGTAAAAATCCTTGATATCCACTTTGTTCGCCATTTTGCTTCCTCCTTTCGTTCGTTTTCTGCATTGTAACACGGCTTTTTTGAAAACTTAAGTAAAATGGCGATGAATTTGAAATTTTTTTATTTATCGTTTTACAGGCAAGAACTCAGCGGCTTTGCTGCTGAGTTCCTGCCTGTTTTTTGCTTTTTGAGATTGACGTCCCCAAATGCCCTCTGCCAGTGGGAACAAGTGAGGGGATAAGTTTTCTCAAAAAATTTTTTGGAGAAAGCCTGAAATTGGGTGTGCACTTCGGCACCCTTTGTCCAAATGAGTGAAGAGGTTTTTTCATTCAGAAATATTTTCCCGTTTAGGGGGTGCATTTGACCTCTGCCAGTGGGAATAAGTGAAAGACCTTTTCATTGTACCTTGAAAACTGAATAACGATCCGAATGGGATATGCAGAAGCAGAAATGCGGGGAATTCCAGAAAAAACGGCAGCAGGAATTAAAGCTTTCCATAGAAAACAGCGGAAAGCGGATCGCCGATCTGGACAAGCTGTTCAATCGGATTTATGAGGACAATGTGATTGGGAAACTGTCGGACGAACGCTATGCAAGGATGGCGGCGGAGTATGAATCCGAGCAGAAAGAGCTGCTGGAAAAGGTCAAAGAGGAAGAACAACTGCTGTCCGAAATGGAACAGAAATCGGTAGATATGCGCCTGCTTTTACAGGGGCTGCGGGAGTTTACCGACATGAACGAGCTGACGCCGACGATCGTCAACAAGCTGATTCGTCGCATTGAGGTACACAATCCGGAAAAGAAGCACGCCCGAAAATCGGTGAAGATCGACATCTATTTCACAGCGGTGGGGCTGGTAAGTCTTCCGGACGAGCAGGAGATCCGAAAGATGATGGAACAGATGCGAAGCGCATCACAGATACCGAAACAGCTGACTGCATAAAAAGAAAACGGTGTAACCCGTCACATATCGGGTTACACCATCTTCTCTACATTTTACTGCCTTATTAGCACGGGGCATTGTGCCGTCTGTTTTTTTTCTCTCGATTGCAAACCGCGAAAAGTTGTGGTATATTGAAGCTATAATCAGAAAGGGGGAGTCGTTGTGCGGCTTCTTGGAAAACGATGGATTGCGCTCACGCTGGCTGTGCTTTTAACCGTCGGTATTTTTGCCTATGTTATGGGTGGCATCAACGCGCCCTCGGCGGCGAACCGATACCGCACCACGCTTGCGCACGGCGGCGAAGCGCTTTGGCGCGGGCTTTCCGGAATTGTGCAGCGAAGCACAAATTACACCGGCTACACACCCCTTGCCGACATTCCCGAAACCGAAAACGGCTATGTGCCGCAGGGCTATTGTTATTGCGAGGCGGCAGACGCCTATATCATTTCCTATTATCACGACAAAGACGCTTCTGTTTTGTCTATGGTCGACGCGAAAACCGGCAAACGGCTGAAAACCGTTGTGCTCCACCAAAGCGACGGCACCCCGTTTACGGGTCACGCCGGCGGTGTGGCAGATGATGATACCTATATTTACATCTGCGACGGCAACACGATTTACCGCATTTCGCTCGAACGCCTGCAAACCGCTTCCGACGGTGCGCCGGTCATGCTGACCGAATCCATCGTGACTGACGTGAAGTGCTCTTATATCGGAACAGACGGCGAATATTTATATGCCGGCGAGTTTTACACCTATTATTCCGACGGGCGTTATGACACAGACCCCACGCATCATATGCAGGTTTCCACGACCGAATTGAGCTTTGCGCGCTGCAACGCCTATGCGCTTTCGGAAATTGAGAACGCGTTTGCAGAAACACCCGAAACCACGGTCACGCCGACAATGTCGTTCACCGTGCCGAACCGTGTCCAGGGATTTACGCGGCTTTCCGACGGGCAGTTTGCGCTGAGCGTTTCCTACGGGCGCAACACCGATTCCTGGCTTTACACTTACGCGGACGTAACGAAAGGGGAGCCCGCGTATTATCTCACTTACCCCGACAGCGACGTGCCGGTTTATTCGCTTTGCAGAACCGATATTGTTTCTCGGCTCCGCCTGCCGCCGCTGCTGGAGGGTATCGATACCAAAGACGGCAAAGTGACCGGCATTTTCGAGTCCGGCGCCGAAAAATATAAGAACGGCAAATTTATTTTGAACAGCATTTGCGAATTTGAATAATTAGATATAAAAGCAACGGGCAAAGAAATTTTCTTTGCCCGTTGTTTATTTACTATTTTCACCGAATATGAACCACTTCGCCGGAGGTGACGATTTTTTCGCCCTCGGCTGTGTCGACAACCAGCCCGCCGTTCGGCGCAATGTCCAAAACGCGCGCGTCGTAGCTTTCTTCCGGCAAAATGACGCGCACCATCTGCCCGAGCGTCGCCGAGCAGGCTTTTAAGCGGTCAATGACCTCTTTGTTGTCCTCGGTGAGTGCGTTTGTCCGCTGAATGTAGCGGTCCATGTTGTGCACAAGCTCCACGCAAAGCTCGTTGCGGTCGATTTCACCTTGGTAAAATTCGGAAATCGCGCCTGCGACACAGGCAACGTCGTCCGGGAACGCGCCCGGCTGAACGTTCAGCCCCACACCGACTACAACATATTTCGGGCGGTTGTTGACGTTGACGATTTCGCACAAAATCCCGCAGAGTTTTTTGCCTTCATACAACACGTCGTTCGGCCATTTGACCGTGGTTTCGAGCCCGAACATATTATAAAGCGTGTCGCGGACGGCAAGCCCCGCAAGCGGGGAGATTAAATCCATATTTTTTTCGTTGCCGTGCAGCTCATAAACCGGCGTAACGTAAATGCCCGTGCCCTTCGGCGAGCAAAACGTCCGCCCGAGCCTGCCGCGCCCGGCGGTTTGGCAGTCTGCCACAATCAGCGCGCCCGCGCCTTTACCCTCGTTGCAGAGCTTTTTGGCAACGGTGTTGGTGGATTCGGTTTCCGGGAAAAACTGCACCCGGCGTTTGACTTTATATTGCCGCAGTTGATAAATCAGATTTTTTTCAGTCAGTTCGCGTACCATAGGTTTCCTCTCACTATTTTATACTTTTTAGTTGATTTTTTTTCGACTTTCCTTTACAATGAAAACTGCAATAAATTATATACTATTTGCGCACGGCAATCAAGTGCGGAGGTGTAAACTTTTATGGAACTGAAAACCGCGGAGCTCTATAAAAGCTTCGGTGAAAAAGCGGTGCTGCGGGGCGTTTCTTTTTCGGTGACCGGCGGGCGCGCGCTCGGTATTTTGGGCCGAAACGGCGCCGGCAAAACCACAACCATTCGAATTATTATGCAGGTTTTTTCCCCCGACAGCGGCGAAGTGCTGTTGGACGGGCAGCCGATGACGCCGGGAAAAGTCAAAATCGGCTATTTACCCGAAGAACGCGGTATGTACCCGAAAAAGTCGGTCATGCAGCAGCTTTTGTATTTCGGCATGCTCGCGGGGCTTAAAAAACGCGAAGCGGCCGCGAATGCCGACCGCTTGCTGGAACGACTGGAAATGACCGAATACCGCGACAAACGACTGGATACGCTCTCGAAAGGCAACCAACAAAAAATCCAGCTGGTTGCAACACTCATTGCCGACCCCGATATTATCATTTTGGACGAGCCGTTTTCAGGCCTCGACCCGGTGAATGCAATGCTACTGAAAGATTTGGTGCGTGAACTTATCGCCAAAGGGCGGATTGTGCTCTTTTCCAGCCACCAGATGAATTACATAGAAGAGTTTTGCGACGATATTGCTATTTTGAACGGCGGCAAGATTGTGCTTTCCGGCGACATCGGGGAAATTAAGCGAAGCTTTGACCGCCGGACGATTTTGCTTTCCGGCGCAGACACGAAAAAAATCAACGCGTTTTTGACAGAACAGGCGCTTCCCTTTGTTTCGGCGCACGAAATCACAGACGGCAAGGTCGCCGTGACCTTGCGCGCGCCGCAGGATAAAGAAGCGCTTTATAAGGCGTTGGAGCCGCTCGCAGGAAGCGTGGACGCGTTCGTCGTCAAAGAACCCACGCTCAACGAGATTTTTGTGCATTACACGGAGGGCGCAATATGAAACAGTTTCGTCATATTTTCAGCTTTGAATATAAAAGCTATGTGTGCAACAAGGTTTTTGTCGCTTTGACAGTGATTTCGATTTTGTTTATGGCGGTTGTGCTGTTTTTTCCGCGATTTTCTGCCGGAAAAGATATTTCGCTCCCGTCGATTTCCGACACCGCCCCGAAAACGATTGCGATAGCAAGCACCTGTTCCGACAGCGCAAAAGACGTCGCTGGATATTTGCAAACCGGGCTTCCAAAAGCCACTTTGACCGCAGTCGAAACCGATTTGGATACGTTAAAAGCAAGCGTTGCAGACGGTACTTATGACGCCGCCGTGCTGCTCGAAAGCCCGACGCAGTATAAATACATCACCCAAACCGGTGCGCTGACGGACAACACCTCTTACACCATCAGCGAAATGCTGACCGTGCGAAGACAATATGCGACGATGGCGCAATACGGCTTAACCGAGCAAGAGGCGCAAAGCGTGATGACCGCCGCCGTGACCGCCGAACCGGTCGTGCTCGGCAACGACCAAAGTCAAAGCTTTTTCTACACCTATATTTTAATGTTTTTATTGTATTTTGCTGTGATGATGTATGGCCAGTTTGTCGCGCAAAGCGTCGCCGTCGAGAAAAGCTCGCGCGCAATGGAGTTGCTGATTACCTCGGCAAAGCCGGTCAATTTGATGTTCGGCAAGGTGCTCGGCTCCGGCGCGGCGGGGCTTACACAGCTTGTATTGCTCCTCGGCAGTGCGTTCACCTTTTACAGCGTCAACAAATCTTACTGGGCGTCCAACATGGTGATTGAATCCGTTTTCGGCATGCCGCTTCGGATGATTCTTTACACGGTTTTGTTCTTTGTTTTGGGCTTTTTGCTGTATTCTTTCCTCTACGGCGCTTTGGCGTCGCTTGCAAGTCGGCTTGAAGACGTCAACACGCTGATTATGCCGGTGACGTTTTTGATGATTATCGCGTTTATGGTGACGATGTTCTCGATGGTCGGCGATGTCGACAGCCCGCTGATGAAAGTCGCGTCCTATATCCCGTTTACGTCGCCGCTCGCGATGTTTACCCGCATTGCCATGGGTCACGTTGAAACAGTCGAAATTGTGATTTCTGTCGCGATTTTGCTGCTTTCTACCGTGGGTGTCGGCTATCTTGCCGCCGCGATTTACCGCATCGGCGTTTTGATGTACGGCAAGCCCCCGAAGTTTAACGAACTGTTGCGCGCGCTTCGCAACAACCGGGCAAAAAAGATTTAAAAATTTCCAAAAAAGTGTTGACAACGCGCTTTTACGGTGTTAGTATACTTTAAACCGCGAAATTCAGCGGAATAAAACGAAAGAAAAAAAGCAAATGTCTAAATTCGTCTTTACAGCCGAATACTTTTACTTTTACTTTACCAACTTTTTTGGCAAGGTTTTTTCGAGTTTCGCTGTAAAAGAGTTCGTTTGCTGATTTTCCGCGCAATTTTGTAAAACAGCTCCGCAGTGAAACGCACTGCGGAGTTTTTTTATTATGTTGAAACGTAAAACGAAGGAGTAAAACAGTATGGTAGTTATCTTAAAAGACCACGCAGAACAGAAAAAGGTCAAAAACTTAACAGACTGGCTTGAAAATCAGGGTCTGTCGGTGCACACCGTCAAAGGGCAGTACCAAACCATCTTGGGCCTCATCGGCGACACCAGCAAAGTCGACATTGACTTAATCCAAGGGCTTGACATCGTTGAAAACGTCAAGCGTATTTCCGAGCCTTATAAAAACGCTAACCGTAAATTCCACCCGGACGACACCGTTATTGACGTGAACGGTTACAAAATCGGCGGCGGCAATTTCCAATATTTCGCCGGGCCCTGCTCGGTCGAAAGCCGTGAACAGATTTTGACGATTGCCCGAGCGGTGCAAAAAGCGGGCGCGAACATTCTGCGCGGCGGCGCGTTCAAACCGCGTACTTCGCCTTACGCGTTCCAAGGCATGCGTGCCGAAGGACTGGAACTTCTTTTGGAAGCGAAAAAAGAAACCGGCATGCCGATTGTTACCGAAATCATGGACGCTTCGCACTTGCCGTTGTTTGAAGACGTTGATATTATTCAGGTCGGCGCGCGCAATATGCAGAACTTCGAACTGCTCAAACAGCTCGGCCGGATTGACAAGCCGATTTTCTTAAAACGCGGGCTCGCCGCCACCTTGCAGGAGTTCTTGATGAGCGCCGAATACATTATGGCGGAAGGCAACCAAAAGGTCATTCTTTGCGAACGCGGTATCCGTACTTTCGAAACCGCCACGCGCAACACGCTCGACCTTTCCGCTGTGCCGATGCTCAAAGAAATGTCCCACCTGCCGGTTGTTGTGGACCCGAGCCACGCCTGCGGCATTGCAAGAATGGTCAAACCGATGGCATTCGCTGCGGCGGCTTGCGGCGCGGACGGCTTAATGATTGAAGTCCACAACGACCCCGCCCACGCTTTGTGCGACGGCCCGCAGGCGCTCACCCCCGAACGCTTCGCCGAGGTCACCGCGGGCGTTGCGAAAATCCGTGAAGCTGTCAAGGGGGCTTAAACTATGAGAATCGGCATTGTCGGCTTAGGCCTTATCGGCGGCTCGCTCGCTAAGGCACTGAAATACAATACGGAACACGAAGTGCTGGGCACGGACATTGACCGCGGCGTGCTGCTCAAAGCAAAACTGTTGGGCGCGGTCGACGACGAATTGCTGCCCGAACAGCTTCCTTCTTGTGATTTGGTGATTACCGCGCTTTATCCGCAGGATACGCTCGATTACATCACCCAACACGCGCAAAGCTTTAAAAAGGGCGCTATTGTGATGGATTGCTGCGGCGTGAAACGTGTGATTTGCGAAACGCTTTGGCAGTGCGCCAAAGAAAACGGCTTCCTCTTTTACGGCGCGCACCCGATGGCGGGTCTGCATTTCTCCGGCTTTGCTTATTCCGACGTGCATATGTTCTCGAACGCGTCGATGATTTTGCTGCCGCCCGATAACGCGGACATCAACGATTTGGCGAATTTGAAACATTTGTTTTTGTCGATTGGTTTTACCAATATCCAAATTTCCACGCCCGAAGAGCATGACCGCATTATCGCCTATACGTCTCAGCTTGCGCACGTGGTTTCGAACGCTTATGTAAAAAGCCCCCAAGCGCAGGTACATAACGGTTTTTCCGCGGGCAGTTACAAAGATTTGACCCGTGTTGCGAAACTCAACGCCGATATGTGGACCGAGTTGTTTTTAGACAATGTCGATAATCTTACCGAAGAGCTCGACGGCTTGATTGAAAATTTGCAGCAGTACAGCCGTGCTTTGCACGAGAAAGACGCCAAAACGCTCCACGCGCTTTTGAAGGCGGGCAGCGACCGCAAAGAAAAAATCGATGGGCAATACCGCAACTGACAGGGGAGTATGTTATGCAAACCGTAAAAGTGCAGGCAAGCACGGATTATACCATTTATATTGAAAGCGGGCTTCTGAAACAGGCGGGCGAATACCTGCGCGCCGTGACCAAAGCGAAAACCGCCGTCATTGTCACCGACGACGTTGTAAACGGGCTTTATGCCGACACGGTGGAAGCTTCGTTAAAACAAGCCGGCTTTGCGACGCTGCGCTTTGTGTTCCCGAACGGTGAAGCCTCCAAAAACCTCACCGTTTACGGCGAAGCGTTGGAATTTTTCGCGGCGAACCACGTCACACGCACCGACTGCGTCGTGGCGCTCGGCGGCGGCGTGGTCGGTGACCTTGCGGGCTTCGCGGCGGCGACCTATCAGCGCGGGATTGACTATGTGCAAATCCCCACAACGCTGCTAAGCTGTGTCGATTCTTCCGTCGGCGGCAAAACCGCGGTAGATTTAAAAGGCGGCAAGAATTTGGCGGGCGCTTTTTATCAGCCGAAGCTGGTGCTTTGCGATTACAGCACGCTTTTGACGCTTACCGACGCGCAGTTTGCCGACGGCATGGCGGAGGTCATTAAATACGGCATGATTTTTGACCGCGCCTTTTTGGATTTTCTTTTAGAAAACGAAGCAAAAGACAACCTTGAAACCGTGATTACCCGCTGCGTTACGCTCAAGCGCGACGTCGTCGAACAAGACGAACAGGACCACGGCAAACGCGGACTTTTGAATTTCGGGCACACGCTCGGCCACGCGATTGAAGGGTGCAGCGATTTTTCGATAACCCACGGCAGCGCGGTAGCTGTCGGTATGGTGCTCGCTTCCCGCGCGGCTTATAAAATGAACGTGAGCAAAGCGGACGAAACAAAGCTTCTTTGCAAGCTTCTTCAAAAATATCATTTGCCGATGCAAACGGATTACAGCGCCGAGGCGCTCGCTTCCCGCGCGCTTTCCGACAAAAAACGCGCCGGCGACCGCATCACGCTGATTTTGCCGGAAGAAGCGGGCAAATGCGTGCTGTATCCGATTTCCACCGACCGCCTTTTGGACTTTACAAAACAAGGACTGAACGCATGAACATTCGATTAACGCCGGCAAAACTGCACGGCACGCTCCCTGCGATTTCGTCCAAATCCGACGCGCACCGCGTGCTGATTGCAAGTGCACTTGCCGAAAAACCGACCAAAATGCTTTGCAATATTGTGTCCGACGACATTCACGCAACCGCCGCGTGCCTTGCGGCGCTCGGCGCCAAAGCGGAATTTTCCGACGGCGTGATTACCGTGTACCCGAACGCCTGCGAAACGCCGAAAGACGTGTCGCTCGACTGCGGCGAAAGCGGTTCGACCCTGCGGTTTTTACTGCCACTGGTTTCCGCGCTCGGCAAAAACGGTACGTTTATAGGGCACGGCCGGCTGCCCAACCGTCCGGTCACCCCGTTGCGTGAAGCGATGGAAGCCCACGGCGTGCGCTTTCCGCAAAAAGAGCAGTTCCCTTTAAAAACCGAGGGGCAGCTCTCGGCGGGGGAATACACCCTGCGCGGCGACGTCAGCTCGCAATATATCACGGGGCTTTTGTTTTCTTTGCCGCTTTTAGAAAAGGACAGCACCTTGACCCTTTTGCCGCCGGTGGAATCGCTCCCTTATATCCGAATGACCTTGCACACCCTTCGTGTGTTCGGCATTGAAATTGAAGAGACCGAACAAGGCTTTGTCATTCCGGGAAAGCAGCACTTCCGCTCGCCCGGGGAAATCACCGTTGAGGGCGACTGGTCGAACGCGGCGTTTTTCTTGGTTGCCGGTGCGCTGGGCGACAGCGTGACGGTGACGGGGCTGCGGCAAGATTCGGAACAAGGCGACAAAGCGATTGTGCGCCTGCTTTCCGAAATGGGTGCAAAAGTGGAAATTCGCGGCGACGCTGTCACGGTTTCGCCGGCAGAACTCCACGGGATTCCGATTGACGGCGCGAATACTCCCGACCTTGTACCGGTGCTTTCCGTCGCGGCAGCTGCCGCAAAAAGCGGCGTGACGGTTATTTCCAACGCCGCGCGCCTGCGGTTAAAAGAATGTGACCGCCTTTCTGCCGTGAACGACTGTCTTACCAAACTCGGTGCGGCAGTTTCGGAAACCGACGACGGGTTGGTGATTTGGGGCGGCGACCCCTTACACGGCGGGCAGGTCTCGTCTTATAACGACCACCGCATGGCCATGGCAACGGCGGTCGCTTCGATTGCTGCGGACGGCCCTGTGGTTGTCCACGACGCGCAAGCGGTGAAAAAATCCTATCCGCATTTCTTTGAAGATTTTAATAAACTGGGAGGAAAAGCAGATGTCCTCAATTCTGACAGGTAAACATATTCAGGTTTCGGTGTTCGGCCAGTCTCACTCCAAAGCGATCGGCGCTGTGATTGACGGGCTTCCGGCGGGCGTAAAAATCGACAGCGAAAAAGTCGCCGCGTTTATGCGCCGCCGCGCACCGGGCAACACGAAATATTCGACCAAACGCCGCGAAGCGGACGAGCCCGTTGTGCTTTCCGGCCTTGTGGACGGCGTAACCTGCGGCGCACCGCTCGGCTTTTTGATTGAAAACACCAATACGCGCTCGAGCGATTACGACAACCTGCGCGCCGTGCCCCGACCGGGCCACGCGGATTACCCCGCCAATGTGCGTTACGGCGGCTATCAGGACGTCGCCGGCGGCGGTCATTTTTCCGGCCGGCTCACCGCGCCGCTTTGCTTTGCGGGCGCCGTTTGTCTGCAAATTTTAGAGCAAAAAGGCGTGAAAGTGCAGGCGCATATTTATGAGCTTGCCGGCGTGCGGGATATTCCCTTTGACCCGATTACCATTACCGACGTGCGCCCCGGTGAAAAGGTGTTTCCGGTCATTTCCGACGCGTGCGGCGAAGAAATGAAGGCTGAAATTGAAAAAGCGCGGATGTCGGCGGACTCCGTCGGCGGCATTGTTGAATGTGCGGTGACCGGTATGCCCGCAGGGCTTGGTGACCCGATGTTTGACGGCGTTGAAAATCAGCTTGCGCGCAATATTTTCGGCGTTCCCGCCGTGAAAGGCTTGGAATTCGGCAACGGCTTTGCCTGCGTCAAACTGCGCGGCAGTCAAAACAACGACCCTTATACCATTGATGAAAACGGTAAAATCGTTACCACCAGCAACAACAACGGCGGTATTTTGGGCGGGATTACCTCCGGCATGCCGATTTTGTTCCGCGTAGCGGTCAAGCCGACCTCCTCGATCGGCAAAGAACAGCAAAGCGTCAACCTGAACACCATGCAGCCGGAAAAATTGATCGTCCACGGCAGACATGACCCGTGTATCGTGCCGCGTGCCGTGCCGGTGATTGAAGCGGTTACGGCAATTACCATGCTCGACATACTCGGATTTTAACGGAGGGATTTTATGGATATTCAAGAGTTGCGCGCCCAGATTGACCGAATTGACGAAAAATTGGTGCCGCTGTTTTTAGAGCGTATGGGCGTTTCGTTAAAGGTCGCGGAATATAAGGCGGAAAATCATCTGCCGGTGCTTGACCGCACACGCGAACGTGCGCTTTTAAAGAAAGTGTCCGAAAAAACCGACGACCCCGATTTACAGCTTTATACAAGACTGCTGTATTTGTCGATTATGGGGCTTTCCCGGTCTTACCAGCACAAACAGCTTGACAAAAATGAGACGACGCTCGAAGAAAAACTGCGCGCTGCGATAAAAGCTTCCGACAAAAAGGATTTGCCGCAGGACGCCGTTGTCGCCTGCCAAGGGGTGGAGGGCGCTTACTCTTCGCTTGCCTGCGCGCGGCTTTTCAAACAGCCGGATATTTTGTTTTTCCAAAACTGGGAGGGCGTTTTCACGGCTGTGCAGGAAGGGCTTTGCCAATACGGTATTTTGCCGATTGAAAACAGCACCGCCGGCTCCGTCAACCAGGTTTATGACTTAATGAACCGCCACAATTTTTATATTGTCCGCAGCATTCGCCTGCGCGTGGAACACACCCTGCTTGCCAAAAAAGGCGTGAAGCTTTCCGAAGTGCGTGAAATCTTTTCACACGAACAGGCAATTCAGCAGTGCAGCGCATTTTTAGAGGGCTTGAAAGGCGTGAAAGTGACCGTTTGTGAAAATACGGCGGCCGCCGCCAAATGCGTGGCAGAAAGCGACCGGCGCGACATTGCGGCCATTTCTTCGAAAGACTGTATGGCGCTTTACGGGTTGGAGGCACTCGGCGAGAGCATTCAGAACAATTCCAACAACTATACGCGGTTTATCTGCATCGGCAAACAGCCGGAAATTTTCCCCGGCGCAAACAAAACGAGCCTGATGCTTACCCTCCAACACAAACCCGGCGCGCTTTATGACGTGCTGTCGCGGTTTTACGCGCTCGATATTAACCTACTAAAGCTCGAAAGCCGTCCCAAACCGGGCAGCGATTTTGAATTTGTATTTTATTTTGATATTGAAGCGTCGGTCTATTCCGAAGACTTCTTCCGCATGCTTTCCGAGCTTCAGGAATCCTGTGAACAGTTCAGCTATCTCGGCAGCTACACCGAAATTGTGTAAAAAGAAAATACAAAGCGAAGTTAATTTTTTGTTTACAAAACGTTCAACAAATGGCTATTGTATCGAAATAATTTGCCGATATACTAAAGACATCAAATCAAGAGAGAGCATTTCTTGAGGCGATACAAACAGATTACCCCCTCTGTTTGGAAGAACTTTTTCATTTCTCCCCCTTTCTTTTAACAAAAGAGAAAAAAGCCGCCTGATTCCCCCTCAGGCGGTCTTTTTCTTTTTATTTTCCTTTTTTATGAATAAGAAAAACGCCGGATGCATTGCACCCGGCGTTTTTTGTGCTTTTAGGATTAATACTTGTTGAGGTAACGGTCGATTTCCCAACCGGTAACCTTGTTGCGATAATGACGCCACTCGCGAAGTTTGCCTTCGAGATATTTCTCATAGACGTGTTCGCCGAGGGTCTCTTTGATGAACGGGTCTTTTTGGAATTCGACCATCGCTTCTTCCAAAGAACCGGGCAGGCTTTCAATGCCTTCCGCTTCCAGTTCTTTCGGAGACATCGCAAAGATGTTCTTGTTGGTGCCTGCGGGGGCTGCGAGGTTCTGTTTGATACCGTCGAGGCCGGCTGCCAAGCACAGCGCCATTTCAAGATAGGGGTTGCAGGACGGGTCGGGGCTGCGAAGCTCAATACGAGTGCCCATGCCGCGTGCCGCGGGAACACGAATCAAAGAGGAACGGTTCGAAGCGGACCAGGCGATGTAAACCGGTGCTTCATAGCCGGGAACCAGACGTTTGTAGGAGTTGACCAGCGGGTTGGCAACGGCGGTAATCGCTTTCACGTGTTTGAGAACACCGGCGATAAAGTGCATCGCGGTTTCGCTGAGGCCCAGTTCTGCGTCGGGGTCATAGAACGCGTTTTTGCCGTCTTTCATCAAAGACATGTTGGTGTGCATACCGGAACCGTTGATGCCGTAAACGGGCTTCGGCATGAACGTTGCGTGCAGGCCGTGACGACGAGCATAGGTTTTAACAACATGTTTAAAGGTAACAACGTTGTCTGCGGTTTTCAGCGCTTCGTCAAAACGGAAGTCGATTTCGTGCTGACCCTGTGCCACTTCGTGGTGGGAAGCTTCAATTTCAAAGCCCATTTCTTCCAGCGCCAAGCAGATATCGCGGCGGCACTGTTCGCCCTGGTCGGAGGGGCCCATATCGAAATAGCCCGCAACGTCGCCGGTCTTGGTGGTCGGGTTGCCTTCTTCATCCAACTGGAACAGGAAGAATTCGCATTCCGGACCGACGTTGAACGTATAGCCCATGTCTGCGGCTTCTTTAATGACTTTTTTCAAAACGTTTCTCGGGTCGCCGAGGAACGGGGTTTTGCCGTCTGCGCAATAGACGTCGCAAATCATGCGCGCAACGCGGTCTTTCCACGGCAGGATGACGAAAGAATCATAATCCGGGCGGAGATACATGTCGGATTCATTGATACGAACATAGCCCTCAATCGAGGAACCGTCGAACATGCATTTATTGTCCAGTGCTTTTTCGAGCTGGCTTTGGGTAATCGCAACATTTTTCAACTGACCGAAAATATCCGTGAACTGCAGACGGATAAACTGCACATCTTTCTCTTTTGCGATTCGCAAAACATCTTCTTTGGTGTAACCCATTTGAATGACTCCCTTCAAAAATAAAAAAAGACAACGAGACCTTTTTAAAGACCTCGTTGTCTTCCGTATGCCACTATTATAGCAGTCCGCAAACAAAAGTCAATAAAAAAAACAACATTTTTTCCTTTTTGTCGCATTGAACAAAAACCGATTTATATTGTTTCGGCGGCTTTGTCGGTTTTATAAAGAAAAAATCAAGTTATTTCCATTACTTCCATAACAGAATTTGGAGCGTGAAATCCGCTTGACGGTTTGCTATAATGACACCACACACATCCGGCGCTTTGCCGGACAAGGAGGTATTTGTGTGAAAAAAACAACCAAACGAATTTTAACTTTGTGTCTTACTCTGTCTTTGCTGCTGCTTTGCGCCCTGCCCGCATTCGGCGCGGACGCAAACAGCAGGGCGGGCACGGTTCGGATTACATCCGGCAGCTTGAATGTGCGTGCACAGGCGAGCACTTCGTCCTCGGTCATTTCCTCTTTGTATAAAGGGGAGACCGTAACCCTCCTGCAAAAAAGCGGGAGCTTCTGGAAAGTGGAGTACGCGCAAGGCCGCTACGGCTATGTTGCGGCAAGCTATATTGACGAAGTCCCCGGCAGTTACGCCGCCACCGTCCGCACGTCCAGCGGCAACTTAAATGTCCGCACGGGCGCTTCCACCGCATACAGCGTAAAAACGTCGCTGCCGAGCGGCAGGGTCGTCGTTGTGCTTTCGCAGTCCGGCGGCTGGGCGAAAATCCTGTATAACGGGAAAAGCACAGGTTATGTGAGCGCGGCTTATCTGCAAACTGCCTCTTCGGGCTCGAACGGCTATGCGGCGATTAAACTTTCCGTTGTCAGCTTCAAGCAAAACGATTCCCGCTGGTCGGGGATTAAAATCGGTACCCAGGGGGATACCATCGGTTCTTCCGGCTGTACCACCACAGCGCTCGCAATGACCGAAAGCTTCCGCACCGGCACAACCATTACACCGGCGGGCATGGTGTCCAAACTCACCTATGCGCCGGCAGGGTGGCTTTACTGGCCGTCCAACTATGTGACGACCACCGATGGCACCAATTATTTGCAGACAATTTACAACTTGCTCAAAAGCGGCAAACCCGCGATTTTGGGTGCCAAGAAATCTTCCGGTGCGCAGCACTGGGTTGTCGTGACCGGGTTTGTCGGCGGCGCGCTTTCCGCGGCGAATTTCACAATCAACGACCCCGGTTCCAACACAAGAACCACGCTTTCCGCGTTCTTAAATGCCTATCCGAATTTCTACAAATTGGCATACTATAAATAACAGCGGCAAAGTAAGCGAAACGGCAGGGAATTCCCTGCCGTTTTTTCTTTTCTTGCAATGCCCAAATCGATTGACGGGAGCGGCAAAATCTTTTATAATTTTCTTAAACCCCGGCGAAGTTTTATTCTAATGTTTATAAATGTATATATACATATTAAGATGAAACGAAGCGGAGGAAACAAAAATGGCACAAGAAGTCACCCGAAAAGACATTTGGTTCTCGTCCGAAGGCACCGATTGCGCCGCCTGGCTGTATGTTTCAGACACGGGAAAACAGCCGGTTATCGTTATGGCGCACGGGCTCGGCTCCACAAGGGACATGCGCTTAGACGCGTTTGCCTCCGCCTTTGCCGAAGCGGGTTTCGCCTGTTTTCTGTTCGATTACCGGAACAACGGCGACAGCAAAGGCGATAAGCGCTATCGGGTAAACGTCAAAGAACAGCTCGAAGACTGGAACAACGCCGTAGACTTTGTCAAAACGCTTGACAATATCGATACGGACCGTCTGTTCTTATTCGGAACGTCTTTCAGCGGCGGGCACGTGATGACGCTTTCTGCAAAACGAAACGACATTCGCGGCACGATTGCCCAGTGCCCTTATACAGATACATTCGCGTCTGTGATCGCCGTTCCCGCTGTGACAAGTCTGAAACTGGTTTTAACGCTTTGTGCCGATTGCGTTACAAGGCTGTTCGGGCACAAAATCATGGTGCCGCTTGCAGGCAAACCGAACGAACGGGCGCTGATGGTGGCGGAAAACTATACCTATTATCTCGACCTGATGGCGGGAAACAGCAAAACCTTCCGTAACATCACTCCCGTGGAAACGGTGCTCGAATTTTTCAAATACCGCCCCGGGAAATATGCGAAAGATATTCGCACGCCGATTTATTATGCCGTGTGCGCAAAAGACGAGGTCGCGCCCGCGAAAAAAACGCTGGAACACGCAAAGCAAAGCCCCTCCAGCACCATTAAGTTATATGACTGCGGCCATTTTGACATTTACGGAAGCCCCTATTTTGAAGAGGCGAGTGCGGATTATATAAGCTTCTTTCAAAGTCTGACCGCTCAAAAATAGACGGCGCGCAAAAATCCGAAAATCGCTTGACTTTCCGCAAAAAGTTTGCTATAATTACAAACCGCTGTAAAATAATTATCGCGTTTTACAGCTCCTTCCCGCAGGTAAATTTGAAATGAAGTCTGCGGGCGAAAGTCCATAAGGAGGTGCAAAAAGAATGTCTAAGTATGAAGCAGTTGTTGTCCTCTCCGTGAAAAACGGCGACGAGGCAACCCAGAGCCTGGTGGCAAAGTTCAAGGCTCTTGTCGAAGCGAACGGCACTCTCGAAAGCGTTGATGAATGGGGCAAGAGAAAGCTTGCTTACGAAATCGACGACGAGGCCGAAGGCTATTATGTTCTCTTCAACTTCGAAAGCGAACCGGCTTTCCCGGCGGAATTTGAGCGTATTGCCAACATTACCGACGGCGTGCTGCGTTCCCTTGTTGTGAAGCAGTAATCGGAGGGAAAAAGCATGTTAAACTGTGCAATTATTATGGGCCGCCTGACGGCTGACCCCGAGCTTCGCACGACCGGTAACGGCACTTCGGTCACTTCTTTCTCTGTCGCGGTGGACCGCTCGTTTGTCCGCGCGGGTGAAGAAAGACAGACCGATTTTATCAATGTGGTCGCCTGGCGGCAGACCGCAGAATTTGTTACCAGATATTTTCACAAAGGTTCCATGATTGCGGTTCAAGGTTCGATTCAGACCCGCAATTATGAGGACAAAAACGGCAATAAACGCACCGCAGTCGAAATTGTGGCAAACAACGTTTCCTTCTGCGGCAGCAAAGCGGAATCCGGCACTTCTTCGGCGCCGGCGGCTTCCCGTCCCGCGCCCGCTTATCAGGGCGGCAATACGGACGGCTTCTCGGTGCTTCCCACGTCTGATGACGACGCGTTCCCGTTCGGCGGAAGCGATGAGGACGACGGCCTGCCGTTTTAACGGATATTGATTTTGAATAAGGAGGATTTACAATGGCTTACGATAGAGCACAGGGCGGACGCCCGATGAACAGAAAACGCAAAAAAGTTTGCTCTTTCTGTGTGGAAAAAGTAGATAAGATTGATTATAAAGACGCGGCAAAACTGCGCCGCTATACTTCTGAACGCGCAAAGATTCTTCCCCGCCGTGTAACCGGCACCTGCGCTTATCATCAGAGAGAGCTCACCACGGCTATCAAACGTGCAAGAGCGATCGCCATTCTGCCCTACACTGCGGACTAACCTGTTTTCAGGCGGTTCCACGGCAGAATCCCGTTCGCCCGCTGTGGCGCAACACACCAAAAAGGGCGACCTTCGGGTTGCCCTTTTTCAACTTTGCAAGGGTTTTGCATATTTTTGCGCCCGAATAGGGAAATCGTGAATAAAAATTGCATAAAACCGGCTTCGGATTGTATATTTATAATATCCAATCTGCCGAATATTGAATAAATATTCAAAAAGCACTTGATTTTATGCGAAAAAGGCGTATAATCACAGCAGAACAAAAAACACGAATCCGGGAGGTTCTTCATTATGAAAAAAGATATTAAAAAAGTGGTTCTTGCCTATTCCGGCGGCCTGGATACTTCTATTATCATTCCGTGGCTGAAAGAAAACTACAACAACTGCGAAGTCATTGCCGTTTCCGGCGACGTCGGTCAGGGCACCGAGCTTGACGGGCTCGAAGAAAAGGCTCTGAAAACCGGCGCTTCCAAGCTGTATGTTTTGGACCTCAAAAAGGAATATGTGGAAGATTACATTTGGCCGTGCTTGAAAGCGGGCGCGGACTATGAAACCTATCTGCTCGGCACTTCCCACGCGCGTCCCTGCATCGCCAAAGGCTTGGCGGAAATCGCTAAAAAAGAGGGCGCCGACGCGATTTGCCATGGCTGCACCGGCAAGGGCAATGACCAGGTGCGTTTCGAGCTGACGCTCAAAGCGCTTGCGCCGGAAATGGAAATCATCGCCCCCTGGCGGGAATGGAATATCAAATCCCGTGAAGAGGAAATCGAATATGCCGAAGCGCATAACATTCCGCTGAAAATCAACCGCGAGACCAACTATTCCAAAGATAAAAACGTGTGGCACCTGTCGCATGAAGGTTTGGACCTCGAAGACCCGGCGAACGAGCCGCAATACAGCAAACCCGGCTTCCTCGAATTGGGTGTCGCGCCCGAACAGGCGCCCGACAAGCCGACCTATGTCACCATTCACTTTGAAAAAGGTGTTCCGACCGCGATTGACGGGAAAGAAATGGAAGGCCTTGCAATCGTCGAAAAGCTCAACGAGCTCGGCGGTGCAAACGGCATCGGCCTTTTGGACATCGTCGAGAACCGTTTGGTCGGCATGAAGTCCAGAGGCGTTTATGAGACTCCCGGCGGCACAATCCTTTACAAAGCCCACGAGCTTTTGGAAATGATTACGCTTGACCGCGAGACCTCGCACTATAAAAAGCTGGTCGCCCAGAAATTCGGCGAGCTTGTCTATTTCGGTCAGTGGTTCACCCCGCTGCGCGAAGCGCTTTCCGCGTTCGTCGACAAGACCCAGGAGACTGTGACCGGCGACGTCAAACTGAAACTTTACAAAGGCAATATCATCAACGCCGGCGTAACTTCCCCCTACACGCTGTATGACGAAAATATCGCGTCCTTCGGCGAAGACGGCGGCGCTTACAACCAGGCGGATGCCGCAGGCTTCATTAACCTGTTCGGTCTGCCGATTAAGGTAAAAGCTTTGCTGGACGCAAAACGCGAACAGAACCAGTAATTTTCTAAATAAAACAATGCGGCAGTTTTGCCGCGAGCAAACGGCGGCAAAGGGCAAAAAATGCCCTTTGTCGTATTGCGCATATACAGGAGAGAATATTATGCAACTTTGGCAGGGCAGATTTCAAAAAGCGCTCGACCCGAAAACCAACGATTTCAATTCCTCAATCCGCTTTGACAGCCGTATGTTCCGCGAGGACATCGCCGGCAGCATTGCGCACGCCACTATGCTTTGCGCGCAGGGGATTATCTCCTCTGAGGATTTGGCGGATATTTTAGAGGGGCTTCAGGCAATCCGCGAAGATATTGAAAGCGGAAAGCTTGAAATCGACCCGAACGCAGAGGATATTCACACGTTCGTGGAAGGGGAGCTGACCGCCCGCGTCGGCGCGGCGGGCAAACGCCTGCACACCGCGCGCAGCCGCAACGACCAGGTTGCTTTGGATATCCGGCTGTATCTGCGCAAAGCGTGCGACGATTTGCACGCGCAGTTGACGGAGCTTATCTCGGTGCTTTGCAAAAAAGCCGAGCAATACGCCGACGCCGTGATGCCGGGCTATACGCATTTGCAGCGTGCCCAGCCGATCACGTTCGGGCATCATCTGCTCGCTTACGCCGAAATGCTCCTGCGCGACAAGGAACGCCTCCAAGACGCGAAAAAACGGATGAACGTCTGCCCGTTAGGCGCGTGCGCGCTTGCCGGAACGACTTATAATACCGACCGGGAAATGACTGCCCGCGACCTCGGCTTTTCGGGCGCGATGCAAAATTCGCTCGACGCCGTTTCCGACCGGGATTTTTGTATGGAACTCGCAAGTATGCTCTCCATTTTAATGGTGCACCTGTCGCGTTTCTCCGAAGAAATCGTCCTGTGGTGCTCTTGGGAGTTTAAATTCGTCGAACTCGACGATGCGTTTTCGACCGGCTCGTCGATTATGCCCCAGAAAAAGAACCCCGATATTACGGAGCTTATCCGCGGCAAATCCGGCCGTGTGTTCGGCGATTTGATGACCTTGCTTACCATGATGAAAGGTCTGCCGCTTGCCTATAACAAGGATATGCAGGAAGACAAAGAAGCCATTTTTGACGCGTTTGACACTGTGAAAATGTGCTTGACCACATTTATCCCGATGCTTGACACCATGACCGCGCTCCCCGAAAATATGCGCAAAGCGGCGGCGGGCGGCTTTATCAACGCTACCGACTGTGCAGATTTCTTGGTTAGCAAGGGCTTGCCGTTCCGCGACGCTTACAAGGCGACCGGCGAGCTTGTGGCGCTTTGCATTCAAAAGGGGTTGACGCTCGAAACCCTGCCGCTTTCTGAATATCAAAAGATTTGCGACTTGTTCGACGAGGGCGTTTATGACGCGATAAACCTCGACAAATGCGTCAACGACAGAACCTCTTTGGGCGGCCCCGCCCCCGAAAATGTCCGCGCACAGGTTAAGCGCGTAAAAAGCCTCAACGAGGCGGAATAAATGAAACCCCGCAACAAGCGGGGGACAAAGTGAGATTATAAAATGACCAAAGTATTTATCGACGGCAGTCAGGGAACCACCGGTTTAAAAATCTTTGACCGCCTTTCCAAAAGAACAGATATTGAACTCCATGTTTTAACCGGCGACGACCGAAAAGACCCCGCGGCGCGCAAAAAAGCGCTGAACGAAGCGGACATCGCCTTTCTGTGCCTGCCCGACGCGGCGGCAACCGAAGCGGTCGAGTGGGTGGAAAACGACCGCACCGTGATTTTAGACACTTCCACCGCCCATCGCACCAGTCCCGGCTGGGCTTACGGCTTCCCGGAGCTTTCCGAAGCGGCATTTGAAAAAGTAAAAAATGGCAAGCGCATTGCCGTCCCCGGCTGTCACGCAAGCGGCTTTATCGCGCTTGCGGAACCCCTTGTGCAAAACGGTTTTATAAAACCAGAAACCTATTTGAGCTGTACTTCTTTGACCGGCTATTCCGGCGGCGGAAAGAAAATGATTGCCCAGTATGAAACCGAAACGGACAACCCGCTTTTAAAAGCCCCCCGCGTTTACGGTCTTTCCCAACAGCACAAGCATTTAAAGGAAATGGTCGCCGTAACCGGGCTTAAAACCGCACCGGCATTCTGCCCGATTGTCGCGCCGTTTTACAGCGGTATGCTTGTCACCGTTGTGCTCGACGCGCGGGATTTACAAAACGGCAAAACAGCGGAAGACGTTAAAGCGCTTTATCGTTCGCTTTATCATACCCCGATTGTGTCTTACGCGGACGCGCCCGACGAAGAGGGATTCCTTTCTGCGGCGAAGCTGTCCACGCTCGACCGCATGGAAATTTCCGTGTTCGGCAACAGCGAGCGCATTTTGCTTGCCGCGCGCTACGACAACCTCGGCAAAGGAGCTTCCGGCGCGGCGCTGGAATGCATGAATATTGTAATGGGCCTTGCTCCGGAATACGGCTTGGAGCTGTGAACTGAGACATGAACAAAAAGGAACTGAAAAAAATCCAAATGTCCGAGTCGATTTTCGTCGGCGTTCTGCTGGCGTTTTCCGGCGGACTGATGGACGCTTATACATATGTGTTCCGCGGCGGCGTGTTTGCAAACGCCCAAACCGGGAACCTCATTTTGCTTGGCATCAACGTGTTTGACGGCAGTTTTCACAATGCGCTCAAATACCTGTTTCCCGTCTTGAGCTTCACCTGCGGCGTGCTTTTGGCGCAGGTGTTTCGCCTCGCGTTTCAAAAAGGCGGGCGGTTTCACTGGCGGCATTTGTCCCTGTTTTTGGAAATCGTGCTTTTGACCGCCGTTTCGTTGATGTCCACCGACAACAATTTGCCCGCGAACTGCATGGTCTCTTTCGCCTGCGGCATTCAGGTGCAAAGCTTTCAGAAAATCCGCGGCAACCACCTTGCCACCACCATGTGCATCGGCAATTTGCGCACGGCAACCGACTTGCTCGCAAACGCGGTGCACGAGAAAAACGCCCGCCTGTTTCGGCGGTCTTGCCTTTACTACGGCGTGATTGTCGTGTTCTCGGTCGGTGCGGTGTGCGGCAATGCGCTTGTGCGCGCATTTGGGCAATATGCAATTTTGGCAAGCCCGATTTTGCTGCTTGTCGCGTTCGGCGTTATGTGTATCGAAGCGAAAGAAGACAATTTAGAAAATCATAAGGAGAAATTCTAATGCATATCGAAATTCTCAAAGAAGGCGGCGTAACCGCACCGAAAGGCTTTCGGGCTAACGGAATTCACTGCGGCATCCGCAAAAATAAAGATAAAAAAGATTTAATGCTCATCGTGTCCGATGTGCTTTGCGACGCGGCAGCGGTTTATACGCAAAACCTGGTCTGCGGCGCACCGGTCACCGTCACGCGCGAAAACCTGAAAAACGGCAAGGCACGCGCGGTCATTTGCAACAGCGGTATTGCGAACACCTGCAACGCCGACGGCGTGGAAAAGGCAGAAGCGATGTGCGCGCTTACCGAACAATATACCGGCATCCCCGCCAACGACGTCGTTGTGGCTTCCACCGGCGTAATCGGTCAGCCGATTGATTTGGAGCCGATTCAAAGCGGCATGCAAACGCTCGTGGACGGCTTAAACGAAAACGGTTCGAGCGCGGCGGCGCAAGCGATTATGACCACCGACACCGTGAAAAAAGAAATCGCGGTTTCAGTCGAACTTTCCGGCGGCAAAACCTGCACGCTCGGCGCCATCGCCAAAGGCAGCGGCATGATTCACCCGAACATGGCGACCATGCTTTCCTTCATCACAACCGACGCCAATATCAGCGCCGAAATGCTTCAAAAAGCGTTGCGCTGGTGTGTTACAAGAAGCTATAATATGTTAAGCGTCGACGGCGACACTTCCACGAACGATACCGTGGCGATTTTGGCAAACGGGCTTTGCGGCAACACGCGCATGGAAACCGAAAATGAGGATTACGCCGTATTCTGCCGCGCGTTGTTTAAAATCTGCAATCATGTTGTGCGCATGCTCGCCAAAGACGGCGAGGGCGCCACGAAGCTTGTCGTGTGCGAAGTGGTGGGCGCCGCAGACGAAGAAACCGCGCGCATCTGTGCAAAATCCGTCATTCGTTCCCCGCTTGTGAAAACGGCAATGTTCGGCTCAGACGCCAACTGGGGCAGGGTGCTTTGTGCGCTCGGCTACGCCGGTGCGGCGATTGACGTTTCCAAAATCGACGTGTCGTTCCGCTCCCGCAAGGGGACTGTGCCCGTCTGTAAAAACGGCGCAGGCATTGAATTTTCCGAAGAAAAGGCGAAAGAAGTCCTTTTGGAAGATGAAATTGAAATTTTGGTCGACCTCAACAGCGGCGACGCCGAAGCGACCGCTTACGGGTGTGACCTGACATATGATTACGTCAAAATCAACGGTGACTACCGCACCTGATTTCCGATTGCGGCGCATTTCGCACGTTTTCCGGCGGTAACTCGCGTATCTCGATACGCTTCGCCGCCGCAAAGCCGCACGACCTGCACCACACTCGAAAATCAGATGGATTTTGGGAATCCGATTGCACGCACTGTGCAATTTTTAGCCTGCCCACTCGTGTATCTGCATACACTTCGGGCAGCCCAAAAGCCGCACAGCACGCACACTCGAAAATTAGGGAATTTCTAGTTTTCCGATTGCGGCGCATTTCGCACGTTTTCCGGCGGTAACTCGCGTATCCCGATACGCTTCGCCGCCGCAAAGCCGCACGACCTGCACCACACTCGAAAATCAGATGGATTTTGGGAATCCGATTGCACGCACTGTGCAATTTTTAGCCTGCCCACTCGTGTATCTGCATACACTTCGGGCAGCCCAAAAGCCGCACAGCACGCACACTCGAAAATTAGGGAATTTCTAGTTTTCCGATTGCGGCGCATTTCACACGTTTTCCGGCGGTAACTCGCGTATCCCGATACGCTTCGCCGCCGTAAAGCTGCACGACCTGCACCACGCTCGAAAATCAGACAGCATATAAGTTTTCGCCCGCCTTTTTTAAAAGGCGGCGGATTCCAAAGGCAGCGCCTTTGGGGCAGGATTTGCGCAGATGCAAGGAATCCCTTTTGCGAAAAGCGCAGGAGAGGAGATAAAACAGTCCGGTGGACTGTTTTATCCGGAGAACCCTCGCCGGGGGGGTATCCGATGCACCGCACAGCGGCGCATAACATAATCAGATAATCCGATAATCAGAACAGAAGCAGTACAACAAACTTTGCCCACTTAGGGGGAAAATGCAAAACCCACAAAACGGAGGATTTTTATGGATATTTCCAATATTTCTCACGCTGACCGCAGCGAAGTGCTCGTCCAGGCGCTGCCTTATATTCAGCGCTACAACGGCAAAACGGTCGTTATCAAATACGGCGGCAACGCCATGATTAACGAACAGCTGCGCGACGCGGTGATGACCGATATTGTGCTTTTGCGCTCTGTGGGCGTAAATGTTGTTTTGGTGCACGGCGGCGGCCCGGAAATTTCCGAAATGCTCGCCAAAATAGGCAAAGAAAGCCGTTTCGTGGGCGGGCTTCGCTACACCGACGAAGAAACGATTGACGTTGTGCAAATGGTTTTGGCCGGCAAGGTAAACAAGCATTTGGTCCAGCTTTTAATCCGCCACGGCGGCAAGGCGGTCGGGCTTTGCGGACTCGACGGCAATATGCTGGTCGCGAAAAAGCACGAAGCAAAAGAGGACATCGGCTTTGTGGGCGATATTACAAAAGTCAACACCGAAATTATTGATAATTGCATCAAAGACGGCTTTATCCCGGTCATTTCAACCGTGGCCGGCGGCGAAAACGGCGAAGTGTATAACGTCAACGCCGACACCGCCGCGGCGAGCATCGCCGCCGAACTCCACGCCGAAAAACTGCTTTTGATGACCGACATCAGCGGCCTTTTGCGCGACAAAGACGACGACAGCACCTTAATTCAGGAAGTGCGCGTCTCCGAAATCCCGTCTTTAAAAGCGCAGGGCATTATTTCCGGCGGTATGATTCCGAAAATCGACTGCTGCGTCGAAGCGGTGCGCCGCGGCGTTTCCCGCACGAACATCATCGACGGGCGTATTCCGCACTCCATTTTAATTGAATTGTTTACAAACGCAGGTATCGGCACCATGTTCTTGGCCTGAACGGCGAAAGGGAAGTAGAAACTATGCATTTTGAAGAAATCAAACAAACCGCAGACCGGTATTTAATGCCGACCTATGCGCATTTCCCCGTGGCGCTCGCAGAGGGGCGCAACGCGACCTATCTCGACAGCGAGGGGAAAGAATATATCGACTTTACCGCCGGCATCGGCGTCAATGTGTTCGGCGTAAATGACGAGGGTTGGAAAAATGCCGTCAAAGCTCAGCTTGACAAGGTTCAGCACACCTCAAACCTTTATTACACCGAGCCGGTCGCGAAAGCCGCAAAACTCCTTTGCGAAAATTCCGGCTTCGACCGCGTGCTGTTCTGCAACTCCGGTGCAGAAGCCAACGAGTGCGCCATTAAGCTTGCGCGTAAATACAGTTTTGACCGTTACGGCGAGGGGCGCTATAAAATCGTGAGCCTTGTAAACTCCTTTCACGGCCGCACAATCGCAACGATTACCGCGACGGGTCAGGAACATTATCACGAGTTTTTCACCCCGTTTTTGGAAGGCTTTGCCTACGCGGATGCGGGCGACACCCAAGAGCTTGACAAAATGCTCGACAAATCCGTTTGCGCCGTGATTATGGAAATCATTCAGGGCGAGGGCGGCGTGTTGGAAACCCCGAAAGCCTACATAGAAGCGGCGCGGAAATTCTGTGACGAGCGCGATATTTTGCTGATTTTCGACGAGGTGCAAACCGGCGTCGGGCGCACCGGCAAACTGTTCGCGTGGGAGACCGTCGGCGTTAAGCCCGACATTCTGACCACGGCGAAAGGCATCGGCGGGGGCTTGCCGATGGGCGCTTGCCTTTGCACGGAAAAATGCGGCGAAACGCTGACCCCCGGCACCCACGGCACCACCTTCGGCGGCAACCCGGTTGCCTGCGCGGGCGCTGTGGAAATCTTAAACCGAATCGATGATGCGTTTTTACAGTCGGTACGCGAAAAAGGGGATTATATCCGCGAAAAAGTCGCGCAGTTCCCGGGCGTCAAAGCCGTGCGCGGTAAGGGCCTGATGATCGGCATTGACCTTACCGAAAAACAGGCGGGCGCCGTGGCGACGCGCTGCTGTGAAGCGGGGCTGTTAATCCTCACCGCAAAATCCGCGCTCAGAATGCTGCCGCCGCTGACGATTACCTACCCCGAAATCGACAAAGGACTTTCCGTACTCGAAAAAGTACTTGCTGAATAAGGAGAATTGTTATGAAACATTTGTTAAGCCTTTTAACCACCACCCCGCAGGAAATCTCGGAGCTTTTGAACCTTGCCGACCAGCTGAAATATGAAAACAAACACGGCATCTCACACAAGCGCTTAAGCGGACAAACGCTCGGCATGATTTTCCAGAAATCCTCCACCAGAACGCGCGTTTCGTTTGAAACGGGTATGTATCAGCTCGGCGGTCATGCGTTGTTTTTGTCGAACCGCGACTTGCAAATCGGGCGCGGCGAACCGATTGAAGACACCGCCCGCGTGCTTTCGCGCTATATCGACGGCATTATGATTCGTACTTTCGCCCAAAGCGAAGTCGAGGCGCTCGCAAAATACGGCACAATCCCGATTATCAACGGGCTTACCGATTTCTGCCACCCGTGCCAGGTGTTGGCGGATTTGATGACGATTCGCGAGCACAAAGGACATCTCGACGGGCTTAAAATGTGCTATATCGGCGACGGCAACAACATGGCGAACTCCTTAATCGTCGGCGGTTTAAAAACCGGCATGCGCGTTTCCGTGGCTTGCCCCGAAGGGTATGATCCCTCGGAACAGGTGCTCGACTTTGCAAAGGCATATCAGGGCTTCTCGCTCGAGCGCGACCCGATGCAGGCCGCCGCAGGCGCAGACGTGATTTTCACCGACGTTTGGGCTTCTATGGGGCAGGAAGAGGAAGCGGCAGAGCGCCGCAAGGTGTTCGAGGGCGTTTACCAGGTCAACAAAAAGCTGTTGGCTGCGGCGAACAGCGGCTGCATGGTGCAGCACTGCCTGCCGGCGCACCGCGGCGAAGAAATCACTGCCGATGTGTTTGAAGCGCACGCCGACGAAATCTTTGACGAAGCAGAAAACCGTCTCCATGCGCAAAAAGCCGTCATGGTCACCTTAATGGAGAAATAAGAAAATCCTTCTTAAAAAAGAAACCGGCCGGAAAGTTTTTCTTTCCGGTCGGTCTTATTTTAGACTTTGAAAAAATAAATGCGGTTTCCGTTTTGAAAGAACAACGTGCAACCGTCGCTGTAAAATAAACGCCGCCCGCGCCGCCAAAAAACGCCGCTTTTGCGTTTGCTCATTTTCAATAAGGCAGGCGAACAAGAATTTATCGCCGTGACGCTGAAAAATATCTGATGTTTCGTGCTTTTGAAGTGCATAACACACCTCCGAATTCAATATGTAACAAAGTGTTACATATTTAGTGTAACATTTTGTTACACTATTGTCAAGGGGTGATGCAATGGTCGGGTTAAAAGCCATTCGAAAAGCGAAACATTTAAACCAGCAAAAAGTCGCGTTGGATTTGAATATCAGCCGAGAAGCCCTTTCTTATTATGAAAACGGCAAACGCGAGCCGTCGTTGGAATTACTTAAGAAAATGTCCGACTATTTCAACGTTTCTATTGATTATTTAATCACCGGCAAAGACTTTCAGAAAAAATAAAAGTAAAAAAGCGTCCCGAAACTCGGGACGCTTTTTTTATTTCGTTAGGGGCAATTATTCGTCAACCTTTTCGAACTGGTCAGCGCCGACGCCGCAAACCGGGCATTCATAATCCTCGGGCAGTTCGTCGCCTTCATACACAAAACCGCAAACGGTGCATACATATTTCGCCATGGTGATTCCTCCTTATTTAAAATCAATAATTTTCAGCAAGTACCTGGAAATAGGACTGCGGATGTGCGCAAACCGGGCAAACATCGGGCGCTTTTTTGCCGACTACGATGTGGCCGCAGTTCGAGCATTGCCAAACGGTGTCGCCGTCTTTCGAGAAGACCAGACCGCCCTCGATATTGGCGAGCAGCTTTCTGTATCTTTCCTCGTGCATTTTTTCAATCTTGCCGACTTCCTCAAACAAAAACGCAATGTGGTCAAAGCCCTCTTCGCGCGCGGTCTTTGCAAAGCCCGCATACATGTCGGTCCACTCGTAATTTTCGCCTGCAGCCGCGTCCTTCAGGTTTTCGGTGGTTGCGGGGATGCTGTCGTCATGCAAAAGCTTGAACCAGATTTTGGCGTGCTCTTTTTCATTTTTCGCGGTTTCCGCAAACAACTCACCGATTTGGACGTAGCCGTCTTTTTTCGCTTTGGAAGCGTAATATTGATATTTTGTATGCGCCTGCGACTCGCCGGCAAAAGCGGCAAGCAGGTTCTTTTCGGTTTTACTGCCTTTTAATTCTGCCATTTTTATCACCTTTCCTTATTTTATTTGCCGGGTTAGTTCCGGCTTATGCTCACATTATAGAATGAACCCGGCGGTTTTTCAAGCGTTTTTCCAAAAATTCACAAAACGGTCACGAACACGACATTTTGGTTTCATTTGTCGGTTTCGATTCGGAATCCCATGGCGAAGGAACCGCCTATATTGGCGAGAATTTTGAACCCTTGTGCTTTGTAAAACGCAACCGCACCGATGTTTTTCGCCCCGACGCAAAGATAAACACCGGGAATTTGTTCGCTTTTCAAATGCGCTTTCAGTGCATCCATAAGTTGGCTCCCGAGGTGCCTGCGCTGGTATTCGGGCAAAAGGTCAATGTGCAAATGGGCGGGGTAATCTTTTTGAAACCGGCTTTGTACACGCATTTCGGCGCTTGCACGAAGAAAATACCAAAAGCCGAGTTTGCGAATGTCTAAAAGCTCGTGCGCCTTAAAATCCGCAAGATAGTTTTGATAGTCCGGCGCACAAAGAATATAGCCGACGGCGCGGTCTTTGTCGTCCGCCGCAACAAAACAGGCGTCTTTTTGCGCGCGGGTGTAATAGCGGTTATACATATATAAGGTATAAAGCTTGTCCTTTTCGGGCTTGACCGCCGACGCGGGGGCGGTTTTCAAACAAATTTCCTCTGTTGCCGCAATGTCCTTTTCCTGTAACGTCCGAATGTGCACACGCCTCACCGCCTTTACGGCGATTGTAGCATATTTTGCGCTTTGCGGCAAGAATTTAAAAGTCGCTTTCGGCATCGGAAAAGCCGGCACGCACGGCGTCGATTTCGGCTTGTCCGGCGGGCGCGGGGTTTACAAATCCGCGCTTCGTCATTTCGCTGTAAAGCTTTGCGCGAATGGTGTGTTCCTCCCGTAAAATATCCAGCATATCGCTTTGCAGCGTTTCTAAAGTGCATTTTCCCGCGGCGAGGTTATAAAGGTCGGTCATTTGCTTTTGCGAAAGCAGCATGTCCGCCAAAATTTCCCGGTCGGGAATCGCCTGTTCAGCCTGCGGCATAAAAACCCCTCCTTTAATTCAGATTTTGCAAAAGCGTGTCATAGTGATTTTTGTGCTGTGCGGCGATTTGCTCACAAAGCCCGCGAACGGTGGGGTCGCCGGTGACTTTCGCAAAATTCCGATATTTCAAAAACAGCTCCCGTTCCGCGCGAAGCGCCTGGGTGACCGATTGCAGTTCCGCGTTGGTTATTTGCGCCATAAAGTTTCCTCCTGTTCTTTTCTGATTTGCCGGAAAAGGCAGACAGCGCCCTGCCTGCCTTTTCGCTTAGGTCGTCGGAAGACCGAAACTGACCGAAAGCGCGTGGTCAATTTTGGCCATTTCGTCTTCGGGGAGATTGCCCATTCGCTCTTTGAGCCGCTTTTTGTCCAGCGTGCGCACCTGCTCCAATAATACAATGGAATCTTTTTGAAGGCCGCAGTTGTCCGCGTGAACGCTGATGTGCGTCGGAAGCTGGGTTTTATATTTTTGGCTGGTAATGGCGGCGGCAATGACCGTCGGACTGTATTTGTTGCCGACGTTGTTTTGCACAATCAGAACCGGCCGCGTGCCGCCCTGCTCCGAACCGACCACGGGACTCAAATCGGCGTAATAGATATCCCCGCGCTTGATTGTCATTTTTATCACGCTCCAAAGAATATTTGATGCACACCTTTAGTTTTGCCATCAAATATCTTCTGTAAACATTTTTTTACAAATTCGGGGGAGCATTACATTCTATTCGATTTTGTTTCCGGTCGTGTCCGAAAAATCCATTTTGCCGCGAAAAAAGCGCCTGCCGAAAGAGCAGACGCGTGAAAGATAAAATAAAAAGAAAAAATTAAAAGAGTTATTTTTTCGTAAGACAATTTTCCAAAAATGCGGCGGCGAAGTCCATAACGGCGCTGTCCTCTTCGCACATTTTCCGAAAATCCAGCGTTTCGGCATACGCTTTGAGCTCTGCACTTTCCTTGTTGCCGGAAAGCACGCCGAATTTTTGAAGCACCTCGCTTATATACGCTTCCGCTTCAAGAGTTGCATAGACATTGTGCTGTTTTCCCGGGTAAAGCTTTACCTGAATATTTTTCTTACCGAGAAGCCGTTTACTGCAAGCAGCGGCGTTTTCGGGCGGCACTACCGCGTCGTTTTCACCGTGCAACAGCAAGACGGGCACGTCGCTTTCCACCAAAATTTCGGAAGTGGTCATCGCTGCGGCGGAGCCGAATTGCAGACGATTCCAAAACCGCAAAAACGGCTTTAAAAAAGCAAAACTTTTGCCGGTTTGCGCCTTTGCCTGCACTAAAAGCAAATCGGGTTCGCTTTCGGGCGCGGAAAACGCCAATACCCCGCGCACCTGCGGGTGAAAATACAGCGCGCGGCAAACCGAGTAGCCGCCCCACGAATGCCCGGCGAGCAAAACAGGCAGATTTTTGGATTTTTCATTTTCCTTGGCGAACTGCATCGCACAAAGCAAATCGCGAAAGCCTTGTCCCATACCGCGAAGCGCCTTGCCGTCGGAAGCCATTGTGCCGGTTTGGTCATAGGCGAGCACCAAATAGCCGCGTTTTGCGAAAAAGTCGATTTCGGTCGTATAGCTCAAATGCCCGCCACCCATGCCGTGGGCAAAAATCAACAGCGCGCGGTAGTCGGTGCGCGCTTCGTCCGAATAGAAAAAGCCGCGCAGCGCTTCTTTATGATTATTCTGAAATTCCACCGGCTCGGCTTTTAAACCATCAAAATCGTCCGCCGTGAAATAGTGCAGCAGGGGGTTGCCCTCGCAACGTTTGCCGAACCCGACTTTTAAAACGGATTTCGCGAAAATCAAAAGAAAGACAAGCGTCAATAAAAGCACCGCGCAAAAAACGTAAATCGCAATCGTCATAGCACACACTCCAAAACGGATTTCTGAAAAGAGTATAGCATATTTTGAAAGAAAAAAACAGACGCCCGTTTTTCGGAACGTCTGTTTTTAAAACCACTTATTTTTGCGGCTTCACGGCAAGCGTCGCAATGTCGGTTAAAGACATTTTGTCACTCGGCACAATAAACGTGCTTTCCATCAGCGCCTTGGCCGCGTCAAGCGAGGTTAAGCAGGAAGTGCCGCTTTCCACTGAGATGCGGCGCAGCTTAAAGCCGTCGCGGTCGGGAATACGCCCGTGGGTCGGGGTGTTGATGATTAAGGAAACATCGCCCGCGTTTAACATATCCATAATGTTCGGGCTGTCGCCGGAAATTTTGTTGACGGGTTTCACGTTGGTAAAGCCCGCGTCCATAAGCGCCTTGCGCGTGCCGGGCGTCGCATAGAAGCGGAAGTCGGAATCTTTAAACTCTTTGAGCATTTCGCAGATTTCCGGCTTGTCCTTGTCGCGGACGGTGACAATAATTTTCCCGTCTTTCGGCAGGCTGACGCCGCCGCCGTCAAATGCTTTTAAGAGCGCTTCGTTGAAGTCTTTGGAAATGCCGAGCACTTCGCCGGTGGACTTCATTTCCGGCCCTAACGAGGTGTCTGCGCCGATAATCTTTTCAAACGAGAACACCGGCAGCTTGATGGCGTAATAGCCGCTCTTGCGGAAGAGCCCGGTGCCGTAGCCCATGTCGGCAATTTTCTCACCGAGCATCGCGCGCGTTGCGAGCGCAATCGCGGGGATGCCGGTCACCTTGCTGATATACGGCACGGTTCTCGACGAACGGGGGTTGACTTCGATGATATAAACCTCTTCGTGCAGAACAATGAACTGAATGTTCATCATGCCGATGACGTGCAGCGCGGAAGCGAGCCGCTTGGTGTAATCGACAATCGTCTTTTGCACCTTTTCGGAAAGCGTGACCGCGGGATAGACCGAAATCGAGTCGCCGGAGTGAATGCCGGCGCGGTCGACGTGTTCCATAATGCCGGGAATCAAAATGTCTTTGCCGTCACAAATGGCGTCCACTTCGACTTCCTGCCCCATCAAATATTTATCGACCAAAACCGGATGTTCCGAAAGGTCGGGAATGGTGCGGGTGATGATGCCCATAAATTCGTTGATGTCCGCGTCGCTTGCGGCAATCTGCATACCTTGACCGCCCAGAACATAACTCGGGCGCACCAAAACGGGATAGCCGAGGCTGTGCGCGGCGGCGAGCGCTTCTTTGGTGGTGAACACCGTCTGCCCCTTCGGGCGCGCAATATCGCAGTATTCCAAAATTTCGTCGAAGCGTTCGCGGTCTTCGGCGGCGTCGACGTGGTCGGCGTCGGTGCCGAGAATGGTCACGCCCAAATCGTTGAGCGTTTTGGTAAGTTTAATGGCGGTCTGCCCGCCGAACTGGACAATCGCGCCGTCGGGCTGTTCCATTTCGACAATGTTGGTGACATATTCGGGGGTCAGCGGCTCGAAATACAGCTTGTCCGAAACGTCGAAGTCGGTCGAAACCGTTTCGGGGTTGTTGTTGACGATAATCGCCTCACAGCCCGCTTGCTTGAGCGCCCAAACCGAGTGCACCGAGCAGTAGTCAAATTCGATACCCTGGCCGATGCGGATAGGTCCGGAACCGAGCACCATGATTTTTTTATGTTTCTTTTTGGTGGTGTCGACTTCGTTTTCCACACAGTAATCGGAATAGTAGTATGGCGTCTGCGCCGCAAATTCCGCCGCGCAGGTGTCAACTATGGAGAAACTCGGCTGAATCTTCCACATTTTCCGAAGATTCTTGACCGCCGCTTCCGTTACGCCGATGTTCTTCGCAATCACGTCGTCGGTAAAGCCGAGGCGTTTTGCTTCGAGCAGCGTGTCGCGGTCACAGCAGCCGGTCATCAGTTTCTTTTCCATGTCGACAATTACTTTGATTTTCTGTAAAAACCAAATGTCGATTTTGGTAATGTCGTGGATTTTTTCAAGCGGCATATCGTTGTAAATCGCCGCCGCGACCACATAAATTCGGGTGTTGTCAATATTTTCAAGAAGCTTTTCAAGCTCCGGCAGGGATTTTTCCATTAAATCCGGGTACAAAAGGCTCTTGCGGTTTTCTTCCAAAGAATGCATTGCCTTTTGCAGCGCCGCTTCAAACGAACGCGCAATCGCCATGACTTCGCCGGTGGCTTTCATCTGCGTGCCGAGGGTGCGTTTCGCGGTGACAAACTTGTCAAACGGCCACTTCGGGAATTTGACGACGCAGTAATCGAGCGCCGGTTCAAACGAAGCAAACGTCTTGCCGGTAACGGCGTTGGGGATTTCGTCAAGCCCCAGTCCCAGCGCGATTTTTGCCGCCACACGCGCAATCGGGTAGCCGGTCGCTTTCGACGCGAGCGCAGACGAACGCGAAACACGGGGGTTTACTTCGATAACGGCGTAACGGAACGAATCCGGGTGCAGGGCAAACTGCACGTTGCAGCCGCCCTCAATGCCGAGCTCCGTGATGATGTTCAAAGCCGAGGAACGAAGCATTTGGTAATCTTTATCCATTAAGGTTTGGCTCGGCGCGACAACAATCGAGTCGCCGGTGTGCACGCCGACCGGGTCCAGGTTTTCCATGTTACAAACCGTAATGCAGTTGCCTTTTGAGTCGCGCATCACTTCATACTCGATTTCTTTCCAACCGGCAATGCATTTTTCAATCAAAACTTCGGTCACGCGCGAAAGCCGCAGACCGTTTGCACAGATTTCGCGCAGCTCCTGCTCGTTGTCGGCAATGCCGCCGCCGGTGCCGCCCAAGGTGTAAGCGGGGCGCACAATGACCGGGTAGCCGATTTTTTCTGAAAACTCCACGGCGGATTCGACGTCATGCACAACCAGCGATTCAATGCACGGTTCGCCGATTTTTTCCATGGTGTCTTTGAATTCCTGACGGTCCTCCGCCTTTTTAATCGCGGAAGCTTTAATGCCGATTAAGCGAACATTGTTGGCTTTGAGAATGCCTTTTTCTTCGAGCTCCATCGCGAGGTTCAACCCCGTCTGACCGCCCAAGGTCGGGAGAATGGAGTCCGGCTTTTCTTTTTCAATGATTTTCGTAAGGGTCGGAATGGTCAGCGGCTCAATATAGACCTTGTCGGCAATGTCGCCGTCGGTCATAATCGTTGCGGGGTTCGAGTTGACCAGCACAACCTCAATGCCTTCTTCTTTTAACGAACGGCAGGCCTGCGTGCCGGCGTAGTCAAACTCGGCGGCTTGTCCGATGATGATGGGGCCGGAGCCGATTACCATTACTTTTTTGATGCTTTTATCAATCATCGTATCTGCCCTCCGCTACCATTTTCAAGAATCTGTCAAACAGGAAAGATGTGTCCCGCGGGCCGGCGCTCGCTTCGGGGTGGAACTGCACGGTGAAAATCGGCTTGCCGTGATAGACAATGCCCTCGACCGTTTTGTCGTTGACGTTGATGCAGTTGATTTCCGCATTGCTCGGAAGCCCCTTGCCGTTGACCATGTAGCCGTGGTTCTGTGAGGAAAGATAGGTTCTGTCCTCGTGCAAGAACTTGACCGGGTGGTTCGCGCCGCGGTGACCGTATTTCATGCGTTCGGTTTCGCCGCCCACGCTCAGCGCCATGAGCTGATGCCCAAGGCAAATGGCGAAGGTCGGAATACCGACGTCATAGAATTTTCGGATTTCTTTGATGATATCCACGCAGTCGGCGGGGTCCCCGGGGCCGTTCGACAGCATAATGCCGTCGGGCTTGTCCCGAAGCACTTCTTCGGCGGTGGTCCATGCCGGATATTCCGTCACCACACAGCCGCGCTTTACAAGATTGTTTGTAATGTTGCGCTTGGTGCCGAAATCCATCAGCGCGATTTTTGCGCCGCTGTTTTCTTCGCCGCGTACACGCTTTTCACGAAGCGTCACGCTCTCCACGAGCTTTTCCTGACGGAAATCTTTAATCACCTGCATCAAGCGATCTTTGTCGCTGATGTCATCCGTAATTACGCCGCGCATGGTGCCGCTTTCGCGAAGCTTTTTCACGACAGCGCGTGTGTCTAACCCCGACATGCAGGGAATCCCGTATTCTTTTAACAGGCTGTCAATCGTCTGTGTGTTGCGGAAGTTCGAGGGCGTGTCGCAAAGCTCATGCACCAAAAAGGCGCAGGGTTGTAATTTGTCGCTTTCAAAATCTTCTTTGCTTACGCCGTAGTTGCCGATCATCGGGTAGGTCATCACAATGCCCTGCCCGGCGTAAGAGGGGTCGGTCAAAATTTCCACGTAGCCCGTCATTGAGGTGTTAAACACCACCTCGCAGGGGGTCTCTCGGAAATCCCCGCGCGCTTCACCCGCATACAGCGAGCCGTCTTCCAGCATTAAATATGCTTTCAATCCATTCACCGGCCTTTCAAGTCACTTTACTCATCATAAAATTTTACCATATATCCCGACTGATTTCAACACAAATGCCGCTGAAATTCTGCCGAATTTAAAAGAAAAGCGACGGTAAAAACCGTCGCTTTTAAACAGAGAAAAAAGGGTCCCCCGCGAAAGAAAAAACGGCGGGGCTTTTCCGAAATATCGAGAACATACAAGAAGAGAGAAAACGAAGCGATGCGCTGTATTTGTAAGAACTCAAAACGCGTCTCATGGTTTTCCTCCTTCTCTAAAAATGCTTGCACGCAAATTTTTTCAATTTTATCATAAAGCATAGAAAAAAGTCAATCCCTCTTTTCTGAAAATCTTGAAAAGATAAGCGCTTGACAGGGTATTTTTTATCTATATAATGTAATAAAGAAACAATTTATATTGCTGCCAAGCAGATTTTGGAAGGAATCCAAAAAAATGCTTGACGGGCAAGGCAAAATATGATATAGTACTTGTACCTCTCTAAGAGGGTTCTTTTTTTGTGCCCTGATTTCTGAGGTAGGCTATGAAAAAAGCGGTTCGAAACCGCTTAGTAACGGAGGTGCCGAAATGAGAGTCAAAATCACACTCGCTTGCACGGAATGCAAGCAACGCAACTACAACACCAAGAAAAACAAAAAGAACACGCCGGACCGGCTGGAGATGAATAAGTATTGCAGATTCTGCAAGAAACACACGCTCCACAGAGAAACCAAGTAAGACGGAGGGTTAAAATGGCTGACGAAAAGAAAAAGGAAGCTGCCGCTCAACCGAAGTCGAACGAAAAATCTGCAAAGCCCGAGAAGGCGAAGAAAGATACCGCAGCCAAAAAAGACTCGTCGAAAGACGGCAAGGCAAGCCGCGGTGCGCGCGCGAGAAAATCCATTGCAAAGTTCTTTAAGGATTTCCGCAGCGAGTGCAAAAAAATCGTATGGCCCGACAGAAAGACCGTGCTGAAAAGCTCGTTGGTCGTCATTGTGGCGGTCGCCATTCTTGCTGTCATTTTATGGCTTGTGGATACCGGCCTTGCGGAAGGGGTTAAAGCCCTTGTCAATTTGGCGAAAGACGTCGGCGGCGACGAAACCACAACGGCTGCTGCCGGTGCAATGCTCACCGGGCTTCTCGGTTTATAACGGAGGGGAGTGCACATGGCAGACGATGCAAGATGGTATGTTGTGCATACCTATTCCGGTTATGAAAACAAAGTAGCGGCAAACATTGAAACCGTTGTCGAAAACCGGAAAATGCAGGATCAAATCCTCGAAGTCAGCGTGCCCACTGAAAAAGTGACCGAAATCCGCGAGGACGGCACGAAAAAAGAAGTGGAACGCAAAATCTTCCCGGGTTATGTTCTTGTGAAATTCGCTGTGTTTGAAAATGAAGATACAGACGAATTGTCTATGACGGACGACGCTTGGTATGTCGTGCGCAATACGCGCGGCGTCACGGGGTTTGTCGGTCCGGAAAGCAAACCGGTCCCCTTAACCGAAGAAGAGGTCCTCAAACTGGGCGTTGAAAAACGCGTGGTCGAGGTCAACTACGAGAAAGGGGATATGGTCACCATCGTGGACGGCGCGTTTGACGGCGTCATCGGCGTGGTGGACAACATTGATACAGACGCGAACTCGGTGCGCGTTATCATTTCCATGTTCGGCAAAGAAACGCCGGTGGATTTGGAACTCGACCAGGTTGAGGCTGTCAAAGACTAATTTTGGTAATCAGCGGAAAATCCGCTTTTTATGGCGTGTCGCAAGATACGCCGTGGGAGGAGCAGTCGAAGTCAACTGTTCCGCCACTACCACGAATTTTGGAGGTGCAAACAAATGGCTCAGAAGGTTATAGGTTTTATTAAGCTTCAGATCCCCGCCGGCAAAGCAACACCGGCACCGCCCGTCGGACCGGCTCTCGGTCAGCACGGCGTCAACATCATGGCGTTCACGAAGGAATTCAACGAACGCACAAAGAACGACATGGGTATGATTATCCCCGTCGTTATCACGGTTTACGCAGACCACTCTTTCACTTTCGTAACCAAGACCCCGCCCGCGGCGGTCCTGATCAAAAAGGCCTGCGGCATTGAAAGCGGTTCGGGCGTTCCGAACAAGACCAAGGTCGCAAAGATTACGAGTGAGCAGGTCAGAAAAATCGCCGAGCAGAAAATGCCCGACCTCAATGCTTCGGATGTTGAGGCGGCCATGCGTATGATCGCCGGAACCGCGCGTTCCATGGGCGTCACTGTCGAAGATTGATGCTCCTTCGTGGGAGGAAAAATCCGATAACCACTTTATAGGAGGAATTTGGAGTTATGAAACACGGAAAAAAATATGTGGAAAGCGCAAAGCTTGTTGACAAAACCAAATTGTACGACGCAGACGAAGCGCTTGCCCTTACAGTTAAAACAGCAACGGCAAAGTTCGACGAAACCGTTGAAATCCACGTCCGTTTGGGCGTTGACTCCCGCCACGCTGACCAACAGGTCAGAGGCGCGGTTGTCCTGCCGAACGGCACCGGTAAAAAAGTTCGCGTTGCGGTCTTCGCAAAAGGCGCGGACGCTGATGCAGCCCAGGCTGCCGGCGCGGAAATCGTCGGTGCGGAAGACCTTGTGCAGCAGGTGCAGGGCGGTATGATGGACTTTGACGTCTGCATCGCCGCACCGAACATGATGGGCCTTGTCGGCCGTCTCGGTAAAGTCCTCGGCCCGCGCGGTTTGATGCCGTCGCCCAAAGCCGGTACGGTTACCCCGGACGTTGCGAAAGCCGTTACCGAAGCGAAAGCCGGTAAGATCGAGTACAGACTCGACAAAACCAACATCATTCACTGCCCCATCGGCAAAGCTTCTTTCGGCGCTGAAAAGCTCAAAGAAAACTTTGACACACTGATGGACGCCATCATCAAGGCAAAACCCGCCGCGATGAAAGGCCAGTATATTAAGTCCTGCGTGGTTGCGACCACCATGGGCCCCGGCGTGAAAGTCAACGCCGGCAAACTCGGCGCTGCGACTGTCGCTGCCAAATAATCTCGATACTTGACAAATCCGAAAGGATATGTTAGTATAATACCCGCTTGCCGAAGACAGCAGGTGCTTTTGCGTAAGGATTTCGGTCCGCCTGCCGAGGAAAAGTTGTTGACTTTTAAAGTTTAACGTGCCTTTTCTGTCTTTGCGGCAGAAAAGGCCTTTTTATTCTCATAACGCAAGCGTAAATTTATTTTGGGAGGTGAATTCGTTTGCCAAGTGAGAAAGTATTGGAAATGAAAAAACAGCAGGTTGCCGACCTGAAAGCCAGATTTGAAGGCGCCTGCGCAGGTGTTTTGGTCGATTACAAGGGCATTTCCGTTGCGGACGACACCGTGCTTCGTAAGGAGCTTCGTGAAGCCGGCGTGAAATACACCGTTACGAAAAACACTTTGATTCATCTTGCAATTGAGGGTACGGATCTCGCTGAACTCGACAGCGTTCTGGAAGGAACCACCGCTGTTGCGACCAGCGCGGACGATTACGTTGCCGCTGCAAGAATCCTCGGGAAATATGCCGAAAAGAATGATAACTTCAATCTGAAAGGCGGTTTCCTGGACAATGAGGTCATTGACCTCGCAAAGCTTCAGAGCCTTGCAAAACTTCCGTCCAGAGAAGTATTGCTGGCTACCGTTCTCAGCGCATTCAACGCGCCGATGGCTGCGTTCGCACGCGTTATCCAGGCTGTTGTTGACAAGAACGGCGAGGCGGCTCCCGTAGCAGAAGAAGCTGCACCGGTTGCCGAAGAAGCGGCTCCCGCGGCTGAAGAGGCTGCACCGGCTGCCGAAGAAGCAGCACCCGCAGCTGAAGAGACCCCTGCGGAATAATCTAAAAAATTACTTTAATTGGAGGAAAATAAAATGGCATCTGAAAAAGTTACCGCTTTGCTTGAAGAAATCAAAGCTATGTCCGTTCTCGAGCTGTCCGAGCTCGTACACGCAGTTGAAGAGGAGTTCGGCGTTTCCGCAGCAGCTGCTGTTGCTGTTGCTGCTCCGGCTGACGGCGGCGCTGCCGCTGCTGAAGAAAAGACCGAGTTTGACCTCGTTCTTGCTGAAGTCGGCGATCAGAAAATCAAGGTTATCAAGGTTGTTCGTGAACTCACCGGCCTTGGCCTCGGCGAAGCAAAAGCGCTTGTTGACGGCGCTCCCAAGACCGTCAAAGAAGCTATGCCGAAAGAAGAAGCTGAAGCTGCGAAAGCTAAGCTTGAAGAAGTCGGCGCAAAAGTCGAACTCAAATAAGTTCGTTTGTAACGCGAAACACCCTGTCCGTTTGGATAGGGTGTTTTTTATTTTATATGATCTCTATTATAAAGAAAAAGCCCCCTGATTTAAGGGAGCTTTTTTAATTGCTTTTTCTTTTATCAGACGAAAAATGAGGAAACTTATTTCGTCCCCGTCGAGCCGAAGCCGCCTGCGCCGCGTTCGGATTCTCCGAGCGTCTGGGCTTCTTCCACCGGAAGCGTTGCCACCGGCATAATGACCAACTGCGCAATGCGCTCGCCCGGCTCAATGGTGTAGGGTTCTTTAATCTGATTGATGACGCCCACCTTGATTTCGCCGCGATAGTCGCTGTCAATGACACCGACCGCGTTCAAAAGCCCGATGCCGTGTTTAATCGAAAGGCCGCTGCGTGCAAACACGAACGCGCCGTATTGACTGCTCGGCAATTCTATCGCAAGCCCGGTCGGAATCAACGCGGTGTCGCCGCTGTTTAATGTTAGGGGCGCGTCAATGCAGGCGCAAAGGTCGAGCCCCGCGCTGCCCTCGGTCGCGCGCTTCGGAATGACCGCATTTTCCTGTACTTTCTTGATTTTCAATACTTCCATTATTCTACTCCTCTGTAATAAAGTCCGCGTGTATAAGCCCCGTCAGCCGGCGCGCCGCGGCGGTAATTTTCTATAATCTGCCGGCATTCGGCTTTGTTTTCCGTGGTGAAATCCAGCAGATAAAAATCAATATTATGAAGTTCGTGAATCCTGTCGGAAAGACAGGTCGGGCGGGAATTGAAAATTTCCGAAAACCCGTTTTCACACCGCACCGGGAACGCAATCCCTTTGCGGTCGGTAATCGATTGTTTCCGCCCGCATTGCGCGCAGGTCATGCCGTTTTTTATGGGGCAGTTGCGCGTGAGCATCAGCGGTGTGCGCCCGTAAACACAAACCCCGCGCGGCAAATCGCCGCCGAGCCGGTTGATTTGGTTGACGGTCAACTCGTAAGAGACCGCCGCTTCCGAAACGCCGATTTCCTCGGCTTCTTTTAACGCCAACGTGTTGAACAGATTTAAAAACGGTCCGCCGATGATTTCCGTGCCGGCTTCTTTTGCAATCGCCACCGCGTCTAGCGTGTCGCACAGCGCATAAGGAGCCCTGCTTTCGCGAAGCGCCTTTAAAGTCTGCTTTTGCGAGCCGAAAAGGCCGCGCGGCAAATAAATGCCCGCGTGATGTTTTGCAAGTGTTTGCTTCGGCGTTGAAAGCGGCAAAAACAGCCGGTCAAATTGCAAATTTTCCGGTATGGCGCTTGCGTCGCGGAAGCGGAAATACCACTTTTTTGTGCCTGCTTTGTGCGCCGGGAAAGCGTCGAGCAGGGGCATTTCGTTGATTTTATAAGGCTTCGGCGCGCTGAGCGCTTCCGTCAGGGCGTCGAGCGCCTTGCGGCGAAGCGCATTCAGTTCCGAAAGCGGCAGTGCGATATTTTCGTCTATGTGGTATTGGATTTCTTTCGCGAAGAAAACCGTGCCGCCGCATTTTTGCAGTTGCTTTTCGACGGTTTCCTCGGTCAGCGGCCGTGTTTTCGCCGGCTCGCAAAGTGTATCCCCAAAAACGGTGACACTGTGCCCGTCACACACGGCGACAAGGCGCGGCGCATCATTTATTTTCGCCTTAAATTCAAATTGAACCGGTCGAACCGCACATTCTTTTTCATATAGCTTTTCATAAGATTTCAAAAGCGTGTTTGTCGCCGCCGTGACATTTTCTTTCTTTCGCGTGCCGAACATCGCTTTGCCGCGGTTATTTTCAAAATACCCGTCTGTAAAGCCGGAACGCGAAAATAACGCTTCTAAATCCGCCTCGCGCGTGTCGTTGTAATTCCCCGCCAGTGCCTCGCGACAAGCGGTCACCGCGGCGGCAACATATTCGGGGCGTTTCATGCGCCCCTCAATTTTAAACGAGCAAACGCCGAGCTTGACAAGCTCGGGCAGATTATCAATTAAAGATAAATCTTTTAAACTTAAATCATGTCCCGTGCCGCCGTCTGCGGCAAACGGCAGGCGGCAGGGTTGCGCGCAAAGCCCGCGGTTGCCGCTGCGCGATCCCAGCATTGCGCTTAAAAGGCATTGTCCCGAAACACACATGCAAAGCGCGCCGTGTACGAACGCTTCAAGTTCCAGCGGTGCGTTTTCCGAAAGTTCGGCGATTTCCGATTTCGTGAGCTCCCGCGGAAGCACTGCCCGCGAAAACCCGCGCGACGCGAGAAGCCGGAGTCCCGCCGGTGTGCCGACGGTCATTTGCGTGGACGCGTGCCGCGGCAGGTCCGGGTAAAGGGTGCGCGCAAGGCGAATAACGCCCAAATCCTGCAAAATAAGCGCATCTGCCGCTTCGCGACAGGTACGCTTTAAAGTTTCGGCAAGGTTTTTCAGTTCGTCGTCTGACACTAACGTGTTGAGCGTAATGTGCGCACGCACACCGTGCAGACGGCAAAGCCGGAGCGCCTTTTTTGCTTCTTCGTCACTGAAATTGGCAGCGTTTCGGCGCGCGTTAAACGCACCGAATCCAAAGTAAACGGCGTCCGCGCCGCAGCGCAAAGCTGCCAAAAGCGCGGGGAATCCGCCGCAGGGGGCAAGAATCTCAGGCTTCGTCATGACTTTGCGTGAACAAATTGATTTGGTCGGTCTTTTTGGCTTTCGCTTCGGTGCGCATACGGTCGAGCTCGCGTTTATAGAAATCGCGCTCGGTCTGTGCCTCGGAGGTGTCTTTCAGATAATCTTTAATCTGGGAGCGATAGCTTTCGACAATCTGTTCGGTCTTTTTCACTTGGTCGGCAAGCTCAATCGCCACAAGGATTGCCGCCTGGTTTGCGGTAATGAACGGATTGGCAGATTGAATCTCTTTGATTTTTTCATCAATATCCGTTGCGAGTTCGTTGGTATATGCCGCGGTCTCGTCGGTCAGCAGCGAATAGGTTGCGCCGGCAATGGTGACCTTGACTTTTTTCTTTTCCATAATACACACCTCAAATCAGCAGATTTACTTTTTTATTATACTTGAAATGGTCAAAAACTGCAACTATGGGTTTTTAAGCTTTTTTACGCGTCTTTTCGGTAAACGGGCAGGAAAAATTCGATTTCGGTAACCAGCGTTTTTAAAGCCGCAAGCCGTGCTTGTTCTTTTTTGCCGGTTTTATAATAATAAGGCGTCATCAAAAACAGGTTTTGAATGTCTGTTTGCGACGTTAAGCGGATTTCCCCCGAAACGCTTTGCACTTCCAAAAGCGTAAAGCCCGGTCGCTCGAATTTGTCCACCTGATTTTTATAAGGCTCGTCATACACCGCGCTTTTCAGCGCAAACAGATGGTTTTCGCCCGGAATCACCTCCAGAAAAATGCCGCCCGGTTTTAAAACGCGGTCAAACTCCGTTGCACAATAGGGGGAAAACACCTCTAAAAGCATATCGATGCTGTTGTCAGCTATCGGCAAATGGAATGCGCTGGCTACGGCAATTTTTGCGCGTTTGCAGCGTTTTGCCGCAAGCTTTGCCGCGTCTTTGGAAATGTCAATGCCGAGGATTTGCGCGCCCGGCACGGCTTCGGCTGCCGCAGCGGTATAATACCCTTCGCCGCAGCCGCTGTCTAACAGCACACCGCCCGGGAGCAAATACTTTTGCACCAGCGCGGCAATTTTTTGTTGTAAGGGAGCGTAAAAGCCTTTGTCTAAAAAATCGCGGCGCGCACGCACCATGTCGCGGTTGTCGCCGTGGTTGCCGTGGGTGTTGGCGGCATGGGTTAAAAGGTTTACATAACCGCTTTTGGCTTTGTCAAAGCTGTGCGCGTTCGCACAAGAGTAGGTGCGCTCACTTTCTTCAAGCGGCAGGGAACATACCGGGCAGCAAAAAGAACACACAGCTTTTCCTCCTTTTGAATCGTTTAACAATTACCGCAGTTCGTCATATGCGAACGCGCGGTCATACAGTGTGCAGCTTTCTATGGCAGCGTTTTTGCGGATTTCTCCGGCTGATACAGCCGGAAGCGGAGATTCTGCGCGATAACCGGCGCCGGAAAGGGTTCCGTTGACATAAATCTTTAAAATACCGTTGCGCTCCCGAACGAGGTCTGCGCGCACAGCGCCGCCGCTGACTTTGTCATCTGACTTTGCGCGAATACCGCAGCAGTCCGCCACAAGCTTACCGTTGGAAACGCTGAGGACAAGGCTGTCGCCCTGCGTGTATAAAATGCCGTCTTCCGGGGCGTTGTTCAGCCGGAGGCGCACGGTAAATTCATCGACGCCGGTGACGAATTCGGGCAGCAGGTGGTCTTTATAACAAATGCATTTTTCTGTGCCCTCTGCCAGGTTTCCGTAAACATCGCGAACAGCATATTGCACCGAAAAGCTTTCTCCGTAGGGGAACGGCTGCGCGCTGTCCAGCCGGACTTCACTGTAATCAGCCAGCAGCTCGGCTTCGGCTTTTTCCCCTGCACAGGCGAATTCGCCCGGGAAAATGTGGCGGTCAAAGGTGAGCAAAACGGTGTGCTCGTCCATCGCCTTGGCGCGCAGAAGCACCGGGGGTGCTGTTACCGGTGCACCGAAGTGCAAAACACGGATTTCGTGGGGGTTAAGTTCGATTTCGTAAGTGTCGCCGTAATTCCAGGGCTTGCCCTGTTCGGTTTGCACATGGGGTAAAACCGAGGTGCAGACCATGTCCTGCGTACCCTCAGCAACGCCGATGCGCCGATCCAGTGTGAACGAAAAAGTCTGCGCATAGGGCATCGGATTTCGAAGTGAAACAAAGCCTTCTGCGCCTTCCCAGGCAGAGTATCCATAGACAGCGCCTGTGTTCGGGGAATGCCCGATGAGCTTTGCATTGCGGAGAATGTGGAAATTGTCCTCTAAGAACCGCAGCACATCGGCGTTAATCTGCCATTTGACATCGTTCATCATGTTGCAGCTGTAATACAATTCCCAAAATGCCGTGCCGCGCGTCGCCAGCATATACAGATATTTGCGGAATTCCTCATCTGTCATCTGAATTTTTGCGGTATTGCCGTAAATCGGCTCGTGGTTATACATGTTCGACAACGGGAACTGATAGGCGCGCGTTTCATGGAAATCAAAATATTTTGTATCACGGTAGGTAAGCATGCGGTCAAAATCTTTGCCTTGCATGGCTTCGCCGTTTGTTGTCTTGTCGATAAATCCTATATCGTCGCTGTTTTGCATCCAAAGGCTTTCCGAGAACTGCAAATACCAAGGGCTCGCGTTGCAGTAGCTTGTCTGGTTGATCCAAAGTGACTTGCCCTGCGCTTCGCGGTGGCGGTGCATTTCTTGAAATACCGCAATCCAGCGTTCCCAGTGGTCGGTAAAGCAATACATATCTTCATATCCGCCGGTAGGGTGCCCGTGCCGGTGGGAGGGGCACGAACGAAGCATAAAGCCGTCCAGCTTCCAGTAGTTGATGTCAAAGCGGTCCATGTAATCTAAAAACAGAGCCTTTACATTTTCCGTATAGCGGTGGTCGGCAGTGCAGATGTCGTGGCTGCGGCGGTTGTAGCCGCCTTTTTTGGCGCGCTGCATTCGTCTTGCAAACCGCGGGGTTTTCTTGTTGTAGCCGCCGCGCGGGCCAAGCCACAGACCGAAATCGGAAGCAAAGTTTTTAGCGAGGGCGGCGCTTTCATAAAGCTCGTTGGGGAACTTTTGATTAAAGCACCAAAAATCCTTGTCGTAATCCGGCCAGCCGTCGTCCACCACATAGGCGTCAACCGGCGGAAGCCCGTTTTGCGTCATGCCCTTTTCGATTTCAAAGAACGAACTGCGAATATTATCCTTGTCAATGTCCAGCATATGGTCAAACCAGGAATTATATTGTGTACGCAAAGAAATCGGACGCGAGATGGAACGGATATAGCTGAGAAAATCTGCGCGGATGACTTCCGGCTCTAAACTTCTTGCCGCGCCGAAAACCGTTTTCCAGGTGGTGTATGCCGGTTTTCCGTTTTTCAGATCATGCATGGATTTTCCGGCATAGTAACGAATGTGGGCAATGCCGTCTTCAATGTTGTTGTCGTTGGCGGGAAACTCGCTGCCAGTGTAAAGACCGTTCAAATACACAGGCTGACCGAGCGCCGAATGAAACGGCGTGAGATAGGCCTTTTTCATGTCCGGACGGCTCCATTTTTGCTCGATATCGCGCGGAAGCGAAATGAACTCCGTGTCAACAGAATCCAAAACCACGTGGTCGTCCGAAGCGGTAAAAGACAGGGTTTTATATAAAAACGGCTTGTCCTCAGCCGCCTCCAAAGTTTCTGTCACCGTAAAGGTAATCCCCAAAACCCTGTAAGGCGCAAACCGAATTTCCAAAAGCTTTCGGTCGTCTTTGCTTTTTGTGCGAATGTCCGCAACTTGCAAAACCGAGCTTTTGAGCGCCGCCGTTTTTTTCTTTTTAACGTTGAAACGAATGACAAATTCTTCGGAGCAGGGCTGAAAAACCAAATCCAACCCGCCCGCAATTCGGCGGTTGCGAATGAAATCCGTGCGCAGCTTTCGCTTCTCGTCCACAGAAAAAACACGGACGATATAGCGGTTGCCAATGGCGATGGTGCCTTGCCGGCTTTCAATAAATACGGTATTCGGATATTCCATATGGTCACTCCTGTTCTTCGGGGAATAACACGGCTTCCGCGGCTTTTGCCGCGTCTTCAACAATCTGCACACAAGGGCGTTTTTTATAATAGATTTCGGTTCTCTCCTGCGGTACAGGGGGTGTTGGTGCGCTTCCGGAAAGCCCCAAAAGCTCCCTGCAGACAACGGAGTGGTTGGTTTGCTTAAAAATCTCGACAATTTCCTGCACCTTTTTATAGGTGAGGGCTTTCGCTTCGCGGTCTTTGCCGTCTGTCGCGCCGTACACCATACCCGCAAGCATTGCCGCGCCGCAAACGGCGCCGCAAACTTCGCGCATTCTGCCGACGCCGCCGCCGAGTCCCGCCGCAACGCGAAGCGCGGTTTCCTCGGGAAGCCCTGTTTTATCACAAAAGGCGGCAAAAACGGCTTGAGAGCAGTTATAGCCGGATTTAAACAATTCCACCGCACGGTCACTGTGTTTCGACATAGAAAAAACCTCCGTAATTTCAAATCGCCTTACCGAAAAGAGCGGCGGCTTTTTGAAAATATATGTTTATATTTTAAATTCCAAGAAAAAGGGTATCGAAAAAGCCTGAAAATAAGGCGGCTTGCGCCTAAAAATTTTTGCTTTTTTATCCGCTTTTCTTTATTATAGTATTATACCACACCCCGAAAAGCTTTGACAACCGGTTCGACGGAATTGTAAAAAATTCGCTCAGGTGCAAGGGCGCCCGATTGACAGAAAAATGGAGGCGGTATAAAATATATTATGCTGAAAATGAATATTGAAAAGCTAAAAAAGGAGTGAAATTACATGAAATATTCGATTATCACAATCGGTCGTGAACATGGCTCCGGGGGCAGAACAATCGCCCAAATGGTGGCGGATAAATTGCAGATTCCGCTTTATGACAGAAAGCTAATCCAGATGATTGCCGAAGACAGCGGCTTTGCCGCAAGTTATGTGGAAACGTCCGAAATGCGCCGGACTTCGAGTTTCCTTTATAATCTGTATTTTGACAGCCGCAATCTGCCGCTGGACGACCAGGTGTTTTTGGCGCAGGCAAATGTGATTACAAAACTTGCCGAAAAAGGGCCTTGTGTAATTGTGGGCCGCTGCGCGGACTATATTCTTCGCGACAAGCCGTCGGTTTTAAAGGTGTTTGTTTACGCCCCGATGGAAGAGCGTGTCCGCCGCGTAGAAGAAGATTACGGCGAAAAAGCAAGCGATTATCAGCGGTATTTGCAAAAAATCGACCGCCATCGTTCGGCTTATTATGACCGCTTTACAGGCGAAGAATGGGGCAATCCCCACAACTACCACCTGCTTATCAACAGCGCTATCGGGCTTCCCGCCGCGGCGCAGCAGATTATTACGCTCGCCGGCGGAAAGGAAAAAGAGTAATGGCAACAGAAACAGCAGTTCAAAAAGAAAATAAAATGGGCGTGATGCCCGTCAACCGGCTTTTGATTTCCATGTCGGTGCCGATGATGATTTCCATGCTGGTGCAAGCGCTTTACAACATCGTCGACAGCATGTTCGTGGCGCAAATCAGTGAAAACGCGCTGACCGCCGTTTCCCTCGCGTTTCCGGCGCAAAACCTGATGATTGCCGTCGCCACGGGCACGGGCGTCGGTGTCAACGCCCTGCTTTCCAAAAGCCTCGGCGAAAAGAATTTCGACCGCGTTAACAAAACCGCGGGCAACGCCGTGTTTTTGGCGTTTTGCAGTTTTGCGGTGTTCGCGCTGCTCGGCGGCTTTTTCTCGCGTCTGTTTTTCACGTTGCAGACCGATATTGAAGAAATCGTCAACTACGGCGAACAGTATTTGATTATTTGCACGGTGTTCTCGTTCGGCGTGTTCGGGCAGGTTACCTTTGAGCGCCTTTTGCAATCCACCGGCAAAACCATTTATACGATGATTACGCAAGGCGTCGGCGCGATTATCAATATCATTTTCGACCCGATATTGATTTTCGGATATTTGGGCTTCCCGAAAATGGGCGTTGCGGGCGCCGCGGCGGCGACCGTATTCGGTCAGATTGTCGCGTTTATTTTGGCCGTTGTGCTCAACCACTTTAAAAACCCGGAAGTGCGCCTGCACGTGCGCAATTTCCGTCCCAGAGCAAGGATTATCCGCAACATTTATTCAGTCGGTGTGCCGTCTATTATCATGGCGTCCATCGGCAGCGTGATGACCTTCGGCATGAACAAAATCCTCATCGCCTTTACCCCCACGGCAACCGCGGTGTTCGGCGTGTATTTTAAACTGCAAAGCTTTGTGTTTATGCCCGTGTTCGGGCTTAATAACGGCATGGTGCCGATTGTCGCTTACAACTACGGCGCGAAAAAGCCCCAACGCATCACCCACACCGTCAAGCTCAGCATTTTGTATGCGGTCGGGATTATGTTCATCGGGCTTCTTGTATTCCTGCTTTTGCCGGACAAGCTTTTGGCAATTTTCAACGCTTCGGAAAATATGCTCGCCATCGGCATTCCGGCGTTGCGCATCATCAGCGTAAGCTTCCTGTTCGCAGGCTACGCGATTGTTTGTTCGTCGATGTTCCAGGCGCTCGGTCACGGGCTTTTGAGCCTTTGGGTCTCGTTGCTTCGTCAGCTTTGTGTGCTTTTGCCGGTCGCGTATGTGTTCGCCCGCTTTTTCGGGCTTGAATCGGTTTGGCTTTCGTTCCCGATTTCCGAAATCGCGTCTCTCGTGTTCAGCACAATTTTCCTGCGGCACGTTTACAAAAAAGAGATTTTGCCGATGAAACAAGAACTGGAAAACGCCCCCGCGGCAGAAAAATAAATATACAATTCAAAAGGACGGAAAGCGAGAAAGCTTTCCGTCCTTTTTTAGGACATAATATAAAGCAGCGCCATCATCAGCGCTTCGTCTGCGCCCTCTGAGCGTAAAAGCAGAAGCAGTGAAAACAAAACCGCCTCGTCGGGTTCTTCCAAAACACTGTCTAAAAGATTGGCTTTGGTTTTCTGTTCGGTCTGTTTTTTTGCCTTTTCGTTTTCCGGCGCAAAATATTCGCGGAACGTCGGATAGGTGATGTCGCGGTCCTCCGGAAGATTCAGCGGCATTTTAATCCGCCCGCCGTGTTTTTCGGGCGCCGGCGCAGTTTCCCGCGGTTGGCGGCGGGGCGGCGGAGATTGCGATTCCATCGCCCGGTTGGTTTCCTCCACCACTTCTTTGGAGTGCAGCTGCATATTGCGCACGCGTTCGAGCGCCTTTTCCTGCATTCTCTGCAGCTCGTCATAGGTGTATTCGCGCATATCAGAACATTCCTTTCAAAAGCGGAAGCATATCCATCAGCCGCAAAAAACGCATGGCCTCGTCCGCCTTTTTCTGCCGCTCTTCGGAAAGCAGGGGGCGAAGCGCCTGCAAAAAGCGCGTGCGGTCGTCCTCTTCGTGCATTCTGCCCGCAACCGCGGCAAGTGATTTTGCCATGTCATCGCCGAGCATCGCCGAAAGCCCTGCGCCGGCGTTTTCACTCCCTTTTTGGTGCGATTCTTCTTTTTTGCCGGATTGACCGCCACCGCTGCCGCTATCCTGCATCAGGTTCTGCGCCACACTTTTGAGCCGTTCGAGGTCTTCGGAGCTTACGGAATCAAGCAATTCACGAATGCTGTCCATCGTTGCCCTCCAAAAGTTTGTTCAAAAGCGCCTGCGCTTGCGGGGTTTTTAATAAATTCTGCATGGCATTTTCATCTTGTAAGACCGCCTGCAGCTTTTCCGACTGGGTCGGACTTAACTGTTTCATCAAATAATCTTCCGCTTCTTTTTTGCTGCCTTTTTGCTTAATTTCCTTTAAAATGCGGTCCAAATTCCCGTTATCATTTTGCATTGCAAACACCTCGCCATTTTGCTATAATTACTATAATCTATGAAAAGAGGTCGGTTTTTATGCTTCGTGCGCTGGTCCTGTCGGATTCCCACAGGGACTATTATTCGTTAGAGCGCGTTCTGCGCCTGCACCCCGAAGCCGAGGCGGTGTTTTTCTTAGGCGACGGGGAGGACGACTTCTTTTCCCCGTCGGTGCAAAAGCTATTGGTCAACAAAAAAGTCACCGCGCTCGCCGGCAACTGCGACTGGGGGTCCACGCTTCCGAAAGAAGAACTTGTCCCGCTCGGCGGGAAACGAATTTTTGCGCTTCACGGCCACACGCGCTTGGTAAAATACGGGCTTCAAGACCTTGTCTCGGAAGCCAAAGCGCGCAAGGCGGACGTCGCTATATACGGCCACACCCACGTCGCGCGGGTCGATTATATCGACGGGATTTATTTTATGTGCCCCGGCAGTGTGCGCGGCGGCGACTACGGCATGATTGACATTACCGACAAAGGAGAAATCGCCTGCCTGACGGCAAGCTTATAAAGAGGAATGGTTATGACTTTATTTCGCAATGTAAACATCGTGAAAGAAAACACCGTGGAAAAAGGGGAAGTGTTGGTGCGCGATGGCAAAATTGCCGAAGTGGCGCCTACGATTGAAACGCCCCCCGAAACAGAAATTGTGGATGGCGGCGGACGTTATCTTTCCCCGGGCTTTATCGATTTGCACGTCCACGGCGGCGGCGGATATTCCGCCATGGGCGGGAAAGACGCGGTCGTGAAAATGTGTGAAGCGCACGCGCGCTACGGCACAACTTCGATTTTGCCGACTACGTTGGCAGCGCCCATCGAGCAGTTAAAAACCGCCATAGACGGCATCAAGGCGGCGCAAACCGCGACCGACCGCGTCAATATTCTCGGCGTGCACTTGGAAGGACCGTTTTTGTCCCCGAAAATGTGCGGCGCGCAAAGTCCCGAAAATATCTTAGTGCCCGACGAGTGGGATTATGAAGATTTGCTTTCTTACTGGGACGGGATTCGTATGATGGGCGCAGCGCCGGAGACCGCCGGCGGTATGGCGCTCGGCAAAGCGATGCAAAAACACGGGATTGTAGCGTCGATTGCCCATTCCGCGGGCGATTACGACGTCGCCGAAGAAGCGTTCCAAAACGGATACAGTGACGTTACCCACCTTTACAACGCCTGCACGTCCTGCCACAAAATCGGCGTTTTCCGCTATGCGGGTACGGTCGAAGCCGCGCTTTGCAACGACAATGTGACCACCCAGGTCATTGCCGATTTGCGGCACCAGCCGGCGGGGGTGCTGAAACTGATTTATAAGTGCAAAGGCCCCGACCGCATGTATCTGATTACCGACGGCCTGGAATATGCCGCGCTGGATATGGAAGAAGGGCAGGTCTTTACCCAGGAAAACGGTATGGCGGTCGTTTATGAAGACGGCGTAATGAAGCTCGCCGACCGTTCGTGCCTTGCGGGGTCGGTCGCGACCTGTGACAAGCTTGTGCGCAATATGTACCGTGAAATCGGTCTGCCGCTGCCAATTTGCGTCAAAATGGCGAGCCTTACGCCCGCGCGCGTGATTGGAATCGGCGACAAAAAAGGCAAAATCGAACCCGGTTATGACGCGGATTTGCTGCTGTTTGATGACAACGTCAACGTAAGCTACGTCATGGTCGGCGGCAAAATTGTGGTTTCGGAAAAATAACAGAGAACATAAAAACGGCTTTCTTTTAGAAGGCCGTTTTTTCTTGACAAACCGTAAAAGATTGGGTAGTCTAAACAAAGAAACACCGAAGGAGGCGAAACCGTGGAAACCGTTTGTATTTTTATAGAAAATACCTGCCTGAACGTGCAAAAGGGGACTTCCCTTGCAAATGCATTGCGCGAAAACGGCTTTTCTTTGGACTTGCCCTGCGGCGGGACGGGGAAATGCGGCAAATGCCGCGTAAATTTACAAGAAATCGGCGAAGTGCTCGCCTGTCAATATAACGTCACAAAAGATATTCACGTTTTGTCGCTTCCGAAAAGCGATACAATCGTCACCCCCGAAACAAAAGCGGCAAAAGACGAGATTCCGGCAGGGGAAGCGGACTTGGCGATTGACATCGGCACCACCACCGTCGCCTTGGCGCTGGTGGAGCCTATAAAACGGACCATACTTTACCGTAAAGCGTTTGACAACCCGCAAAAAGCGTTCGGTGCGGATGTAATCAGCCGAATTTCTTACGGCACGCAGCACGGGGGAGCGGAACTCCAGCGCGTTTTGTTAGACGCCCTTAAAAAGGAAATCGAGCCTCTGACGGCGGCGGGCGCGCAGATACAAAAGATTTATGTCAGCGGCAACACGACCATGCTGCACCTGTTTTTAGGCGCCGACTGTTCGACACTTGGCACAGCGCCCTATACGCCGCAGTTTTTAAAGGCGCAAACGGTCCCGGCGCAATCGCTCGGGCTGCCGGGCGAAACGGTCACCACACTTCCGTGCATTTCCACGTTTGTCGGCGCGGACGTGTTAGCGGGGCTTCTCCTTTGCACGTTCCCGAAAGCGGGAAATTACAATTTGCTCATTGACCTCGGCACCAACGCGGAAGTGGCGTTGTTTAACGAAACCCGCGTGCTTTGCACGGCGACCGCGGCGGGGCCCTGCTTTGAAGGTGCGAATATTTCCTGCGGTATGCCAGCATCCAACGGTGCGATAACGCACTACGTTTACCCTTACGGCCCGACATTTTGGGGCGAAAAGCCGACGGGTATTTGCGGAACGGGGCTTGTCGATATTGTCAGCGAGCTTTTTATCCACGGCATTGTGGACGAGACCGGCGCTATGGAGGAAGAAGCATTCCCCGTCGCGCCCGGGGTCGAGGTCACGGCGGCGGATATCCGGCAGTTTCAGCTTGCAAAATCCGCTGTCCGCGCGGGCACACAGCAGCTTTTAGAGCTTGCGGGTATTTCCGAAGCGGACGTGGAAACGGTTTATCTTTCCGGCGGGTTTTCCGCATTTCTCAATGTGCAAAGCGCTTGCAAAACCGGACTTATCAATCCGAAATTTTTAAAAAAATGCGTGTGGCTCGGCAACTCGTCTTTGGAGGGGTGCGCAGTTTATAAAGAGGAAACCGCGCGCGCCGAAGAAATCGTCTCGCACGCGGACTATATCGACCTTGCAAAAGACGCGGGCTTTTCCGAAAAATTCATGCGCTATATGTATTTCGGAAAATAAGAAATCGAAAACAATTTAATACAGGCAAAACGGACGGGAAACCGTCCGTTTTTTTGTGCCCTGCCGCGCTTTGACAAAATCCGCACACCGGGTGGAATACAATCAGAACTACGGATGACCAAAGGAGGAAAACTATGCAAACCACAATCGAAACGGCGGACAAGCTGATGACCGTATATTTAAGCGGCGAGCTTGACCACCACAACGCGCCGACCGTGCGCGATAAAATTGACGAAACCGCCGCCTGTTTTCGCCCCGAAAAAACCGTTTTGGATTTCGGCGGCGTGACGTTCATGGACAGCTCCGGGATAGGGCTTGTCATGGGGCGGTATAAGCTCTTAGAAAGCATGGGCTGTACGCTGGAAATTCAGAATTTGTCCGACCACGCTTATAAAGTGATGCGCCTTGCGGGGCTTGACAAAATTGCCACGCTTGCCCGCAAGGGGAAAAAGGAGGAAAAAAACCGTGAAACCACAGAATGAAATGAAAATGCAGCTGGAAAGCCGTTCGGTTAACGAGGGCTACGCGCGCGTGGCGGTGGCGGCGTTTGCCGCGACGCTCGACCCGACGCTTGAAGAAATCAACGACATTAAAACCGCCGTCAGCGAAGCGGTGACGAACTGCATTGTGCATGCTTACAAAAATACAATGGGTATTATTTACATAACCGTGCGGCTGTTTGAAAACGGCAAGGTGGAAATTAAAATCCGTGACCGCGGCTGCGGAATAGCCGACGTCGAGAAAGCGCGCGAACCGCTGTTTACGACAGGCGGCGGCGACCGCGCGGGGCTCGGCTTTTCGGTGATGGAAAGCTTTTCTGACAATGTGCGCGTGCGTTCCAAAGTGGGGAGCGGAACGACCGTGACGCTGATTAAATACATTCACGGCAGGCACACAAGCATTGCGCCGTGAAGAACTGATTTGCGATAACCTCGGGCTGGTGCACGCCTGTGCGAATCGCTTTCGCAACAAGGGGATTGAATATGACGACCTGTTTTCCGCCGGCTGTTTGGGGCTTGTTAAAGCCGCCGACGGCTTTGACGAGTCGCGTGGTTTTGCGTTTTCGACTTATGCCGTTCCGGCGATTTTGGGCGAGATGAAACGGCTGTTTCGCGACGGCGGCGCGGTGAAAATCAGCCGCGCTTTAAAAGAACGCGCGAGAGAAGCGGCAAAACTGCGTGAGGAAATGACCGCCGCACTTTCGCGTGAGCCGACGCTGCGGGAACTCGCGGCGAAAATGCAGGTGTCCGAATATGAAATGGCGCAGCTTGTCAATTTGTCAATGCCGGTGGCGTCTTTAACCGAATTGCACGAAGAAAACGACCGGCAAATCGACATTCCCGTGGAATCCGAAGAGGAGGAAATTCAAAACAAGCTGGCGCTTTCCGAAGTTTTAAAGATTTTGCCCGAAAATGACCGGCGGCTTATCGAGCTTCGCTATTATAAGGGGCTTACGCAAACCAAAACCGCCGAAATTTTGGGACTTTCTCAAGTGCAGGTGTCTCGCCGCGAGCGCACGATTTTATTAGAACTCCGGCGGAAGCTTACGGGATAATCGAGATTCGCCGAAAATCAGAAAAAACGGTTGACAACCATTGACTTTTCTGATAAAATACCATTTGCCGCATATTAGGGGCGGTGCCGCAAGGCGCCAAAAGCGGATTTTTCCCGCCTCCGGTAGCGAGTCTATATTAAGGTAGGTAAAACTATGTACGCAGTAATCGAAACAGGCGGCAAGCAGTACAAAGTCGAAGCCGGCGATGTGCTTTATGTGGAAAAGCTTGCAGTCGAAGAAAACGCAGATGTCACCTTTGACAAGGTCATCGCAGTCGGCACCGACGACGGTATTAAAGTCGGCAAGCCCTATGTTGAGGGCGCAACCGTTACAGCCAAAGCGCTGAAAAACGGCAAAGCAAAGAAGATTGTTGTCTTCACTTACAAACCCAAAAAGAACGAGAAACGCAAAAAAGGTCATCGTCAGCCCTACACCAAGGTTGAGATTTCCGCGATCAACGCTTAAATGATTCGCGCGAAATTCCGTGTCGGGGAACAAGGCTTGATTACCGGCTTTTGTGTCAGCGGTCATTCGGGAAGCGCCGAAAGCGGCGAAGATATTATCTGCGCTGCGGTTTCGTCTCCCGTTTACATGACGGCAAACACCTTGACCGAAATCCTTTCGCTCTCCCCCGAAATCACGGAAAAGGACGGCTTCTTTCGTTTGACGCTCTCAAACGAAGAAGCAGAAAAAGCGTCCGATATTTTGCAGGGCTTTTTCCTGCATTTACAAGCGTTATCCGAACAATATCCCGATTTTATCCAAGTTGAAAGAGGTGCTTTATAATGCTCAAAATAAACATTCAGTTGTTTGCGCACAAAAAAGGTATGGGTTCCACCAAAAACGGCCGTGACTCCGAATCCAAAAGACTCGGCGTAAAACGTGCGGACGGTCAGTTCGTGCTCGCCGGCAACATTCTTGTCAAACAGCGCGGCACGCACATCCATCCCGGTGAGAACGTCGGCAAAGGCTCCGACGACACCCTGTTCGCAAAGATTGACGGCAAAGTCAAATTCGAAAGAATGGACAAGAACCGCAAAAAAGTCAGCGTTTACGCGGTCGAGCAGTAATTTGTCAAAATACCAAACGGGGGCAGAAATCACTTCTGCCCCTTTTTTCTTTTTTGTAAAATCCAACAAAGTGACAGGAAATACAACATAAATCTTGCTTTTCTGTGAAAATGCATATATACTATTAGGCATAGATTCGGCATCGGTTTTGCCGAAAAACGGCTCGGAGGAGTATCTTTTATGAAAATTCAATTTGCCGCGCCGTGTTTGTTCGGCTTGGAAAGCTTTGTCGCAGACGAACTGCGGAATATGGGCGCCGAAGCGGTCGCGCCGGAAAACGGACGCGTCTTTTTTGAAGGCGATGAACACCTGCTTGCGCGCGCCAATCTCTGCTCGAGATTTGCGGAACGGATTTTGATTGTGCTCGGCGCATTTGAAGCGCACACGTTTACGGAACTTTTTGACGGCGTCAAGGCGCTGCCTTTGGAAAACTGGATCGGCGAATACGACGAATTCCCGGTGAAAGGGCATTGCCTGCGCTCGGATTTGTTCAGCGTCAGCGACTGTCAGTCGATTATCAAAAAAGCGGCGGTTGAGCGGCTCAAACAGCGTTACCATATTGAATGGTTTGAAGAAACCGGCGTGCGCCACGCGCTGATTTTCTCGATTTCAAAAAATCAGGTACATTTGTTTTTGGATACAACCGGCACAACCTTACATAAACGCGGTTACCGTCCGGCGGCGAACGAAGCGCCGATTCGCGAAACTTTGGCGGCGGCGCTGTGCGCGATGTCGCGGCTTCGTCCTTATCACACGCTTTACGACCCGATGTGCGGGTCCGGCACGATTTTGATTGAAGGTGCCATGCTTGTGCAAAATATCGCGCCGGGACTGCACCGCCACTTTACCGCGGAACGGTTCCCGCAAATTCCGCCGGAGGTTTGGCGCGAAGAACGCGAAAAAGCGCAAAACGCCGTTGTGCCCGCGCCGGATTTTCAGGCGTTCGGCTCTGACATTGACGAAGAAGCGCTGAAAATTGCCGAAGAAAATGCCGTCCGCGCCGGCGTACGTGATAAAATCATTTTCAGACGCGCGGATATTCGCGATTTTAAACCCGCGACCGAACACGGCACGGTGATTTGCAACCCGCCTTACGGCGAGCGGCTACAAGATAAAAAACAGGCGGCGCGCTTGATTGAAACGATGGGAAAAGTTTTTCCTCGCCGCCACGGTTTCAGCTATTGTGTGATAAGCCCGGAAGAAGAGTTTGAAACCTTGTTCAAACGGCGCGCGGACAAACGCCGCAAGCTTTATAACGGCATGATTCGGTGCCAGGCGTATATGTATTTTAAATGAGTTTTGTGTGATATGGGGTGGATATTGTGAAGCATATTTTTATTGTGAATCCGACCGCGGGCAAAGGCAAAGCGGCGAAGCGCATCATTCCCGAAGTAGAGGCGTATTTTGCCGCGCACCCGCAATATGAATGGGAAATTTATGTGACGAAAGAGCGTTTAGACGGTATGCGTTATGTCGAGTCGGTCGCGTCAAAGGGCGAGCCGGTGCGGTTTTACGCCTGCGGCGGCGACGGCACGCTTTATGAGGTGGTCAACGGCGCTTACAAATATCCGAACGTCGAAGTGGCGAGCATTCCGCTCGGCTCCGGCAACGATTTTGCCCGCATTTTGGGCGACCGTGAAAAGTTAATCAATCTGGACGCGCAGGTTAACGGCAAAACCCGCCGGTTTGATTTGATTCAGGCGGGCGACCGCGTGGCAATCAACCAGTGCTCCATGGGGCTTGACGCCGAAGTCTGCGCAAAACAGGCGGCTTTCAAAAAAATGCCCGGTGTCGGCGGCGAATTTGCCTATACGCTCGCGCTGTTTTACTGTTTGTTCCGCCGGGTCAACAGCAGCCGTTTTAAAGTCATTCTCGACGACGAAAAAGTCATTGAGGGGACTATGCTCTTCTCGTTGTGCGCCAATGCGCGTTGGTACGGCGGCGGCTATAAAGGCGCGCCGAAAGCAGTGCCCGACGACGGTCTTTTGGATTTTATCATTGTCGAAAAAACCTGCAACACCTTAAAGCTTGCCGGCCTTGTCGGCAAATATAAGCGCGGGGAACACCTTTCTTGGGATTTCACCCACTTTTTGCGCGGCAAAAAAATGCAGATTATCAGCCAAAACCCCGCCGCGGTTAACGTGGACGGCGAGTGTGAATATGTGACCGATTTCACGTTCCGGATTTTGGAATCCGCCATTTCCTTCGTCGTGCCGGAAACGTCTGATTACGACGAGATTGTCGCCGACGGCAAGACTGTTAAATTGTCGTAAAATTTTTCGAAACTTTGTGTAAAATGCTGATTGCGATTTTTCGGCCATCGGCATATAATATTTGTTAATTTAACGGAAAGAGTGTCAGGAAATGGACACTCTTTTCTGTTTATGTTCACCGGCTGGCCGGAGAAACGAGGGAAAGCATGAAAAAATACATGAAAAAGTCTGAGGTGTGGACCTACGGCATCGGTCTTTTCGGCATTGCGCTGTTGACAGGCTGGATGCCGGATTATACATACACCTTCTTCAACGATTTTGCGTTTAAAGGGACCGATATTGACCCCGAAAGCATCACGAGAATTTTGGCGTATGTTTTCGGCGTTGCGGGCTTTGTGGGCGCCGCGTGTGAGCTGATTATCGGCTTTTTGGTGGACCGTACCCGCACCAAATGGGGCAAGATTCGCCCGTGGTTCGGCTTCGGCGTTATCCCGCTGGCGCTTGTTTCCATGTTTGTGTTTATCGCCCCGAAAACCAACAGCTACACCGCGGCTGTGGTTTGGATGTTTGTGATTTACGCGCTTTACACGGCGTTTTCCTGCGCGGTGGAAAGTCCGTCCAACTGCTTCGGTGCCTGCTGCACACCGAACCCCACCGAGCGCAGCGACGCGATTTCCATTGCGAGCATTTTCCGTTCTGTCGGGCAGTCCGGCGGCATGGTTGTTTTGCCGGTTGTCGGCGCGATTATGAAATTGGCGCTCGGCGAACAGCAGTATAAAACAGCAGAAGGTCAAGGGCTTGACTTGATGTTCTCTACGGCGGTTTGTGTGCTCGGTTGTGTGTTGTTCATTATGATTTTCTTTGTCAACAACCGTGAGCGCGTACCTTACACGGAAGAGAAAGTCAGCTTGAAAGAAAGTCTGAAATTCGTTTTCACCAACAAAAACCTGTTGATGGTTTCCCTTACCAAATTTACCGGTTTCGGCCGCGGCGTTTACAGCACGGTAAGCCTTTACATTGCTGTGTATCTGCTCGGCTCCAAAGATTTGAAAATCGGCCTTCTCTTGCCGATGGGCGTCGGTACCGCCGTCGGTATGCTGGTTGTTAAAAAACTTCTGAAAATGTGGGACACCCGCAAAGTTTACATTGTCTGCTGCCTTTACGGCGCGGCAATCCTCGGCGTGCTGTATGTCGTCTCCAAAATTATCGGCTTCAACCCGTCCACGCTGATGATTCCGTTCTTGATTATCAACTTCTTCGTAGGTCTTCAGCACGGCAACACAAACCTCACGCCCAACGTTATGATTGCGGACTGCGTCGACGAAATCGAGTGGAAAACCGGCAAACGCCAGGAAGGCCTTTGCTATGCCGGCTACGGCTTCTTCTCAAAAGTGGCTGCGGCGCTTACCAAATCGTTCGGCCCTGCGCTGGTGGTCTGGTCCGGCTATCAAGTTTCCACCAATATCAACGTGGCTTACGCAACACAGACGGACGATACGCTCAACAAGCTTTTGATGATTTACACCTTGATTCCCGCCATTTTCGTCATCGGGCAGATGCTTCCGATTTTGTTCTATGACCTTACCGGCAAGAAGAAAGATATGATTACCAAAGAATTGCAGGAACGCCGTGCGGCGGAACTGAGCGACGAAAAGGAGGCGTAATCATGGCGAAAGAGAAAAACGTGCAGCACGAAAAACTGCATACGGTTGATGAAAACGCGACCAAAAAATTTGATTCCCTTTATGCGATTATCGCAATCGTCGGGATTATCCTGTTTTTGTGCATTGCCACAGGCGTTCATTACAAAAACACCTTTGCCATGCTTTACCCCGAACAGGTCGCCGAGCAATACGGCGCCAATGAAGTTGTCGGCAAAGATGATTTCAACTCCTTAAAATATTCGACGCTGATTACCAATCAGTATCTCGGCGATTATTTCCGCAATAATTATGTAAAACCCGTAATCGATGCGAATTACGAAGCCAAAGAACGCACTCCCGAAGAAGAGGGTGATTTGAAAACCCAGATTTCCGAAGTCATGGACGCGTATTACGCACAGATTATTGCGGGCAACACCGACAAAACGCTTGACGGCGTTTTAAAGCAGTATATGGCGGAATATGCAAAACAGCACGAGGCCATTTTCGGCGAACCCGCGAGCTCCGAAGACGAAGCTGTTGAGCGTTTTGAAGCGAGCGTCCAGGCTTACAGCGAAGCAAACCGCCTGCAAGCGGAAGATATTTCCACCGAAGTGACAAAGACCTATTCCGGCGACGAGCTCGAAGCTTATAAATCGACCATGGACGCGGCGAGAACCGCCCAGCTCGAAAAATTCGGGATTGCGCTTTCCGACATTTCCGGTGTGTGCGAAGTGACTTACCGCTACACGGTGGACGGGCAAAATTTTGAACAGCCCTACACCTTGGTGCAGGTCGGCTCCCAGTGGTATATTGACATTGCCGCTTAAATAATACAAAAAGACGCAGACAGATAGAAACCGGTTTGCGTCTTTCTTTATGAACGCAGAAAAAAAGGAGCCGAAAAAATGAAATTTAAAAATGTAGTCACCTGTGACCTTCGCAAATATAATTCGGTGGAGGCGGCAAGTGAGATTGAATCCGTCACCAACGCGGCGTTGGTTATTTTGCCGCAGGAGGCCGACGATGCAACCCGCGCCGCCTTTGCGAAAATCGAAATGCACAATGTTGCCGCAACCATTTATGCTGACAGCAACGCGAAAATCAGCACATTCAACGGTGAGCTTACATTGGACAACGCCTGCCTGCCGGACGGCGAGACGGTTATTTATTCTGTAAACGGCGATGTGACCGTTTTGCCGCTGTCCGAAGGAAAACACGTCTGCCTTTTGGTAAACGGCATTTTGCGCAACGACAAAAGCAACGGCGGCAAAGTCGAAGTTTTGTCTTTAAACGGTGAAATGAAGCTGTTTGATTTTCAAGATACCAAAATTTTAGCGCCGCAGGCGGTTTTGCCCGCGACCTGTTTTTCGGGCGACGGCAAAAACCGTTATTATGCCAAAACCGTTGCGGTCATCGAGCCGGTCGAAAAAGATGCCCACGGCGAAGTTTGCGCGCAACTGATTATTGCCGACGAAAGCGTGCGCGCAAGCCGGATTCAGTTGGAGGGCAAACAGGTGCTGTTTGCAGACACACGCGAAAATCAAATTTTGCTGCGCAGCGCTCTTTCGTCGTTCACCGTCAGCAAAAGCCTTTTGGAAAGCGTCGAGGGAAAACTGGTTTTATGTGACATAACACAAGTAAAAATCAGCAAAGACGTTACGCCGGCGCTTTTGCGGGAAAAGGTTTTGGCATTTTCCGCCATTGTTTCGCTTAAGGCGACCAAAAAGACATTCGACGAAGTGCAGCTGCTCGCGCACGATGTTACGAAAATTCAAAAATGATTACACAACAAGAAAAGAACACAACGTTTGAAAGTGTGTATGATGCGCTGGTAAGCGACATCTACGCCTATTTCAACATCTGTTTCGGCACAGAAGCTGCCGAAGATTTGACTCAGGAAATTTTCCTTCGGGTGTGGCGGGCGATAGATGCCGAACAACCGCCGGACAACTGGCGCGCGTGGGCGTTTCGCTGCGCCGTTAACTTGAAAAACGATTATTTGCGCCGCGCCTATTCAGACCGCGGCGTGCAAGAGCATTTGGTGAAAAACGCTGAGCCGTCCGCGTCGGACGATATGCAAAACCTTTGTGTGCGGCTGGCGTTTGACGCGCTCGACCGCGACACAAGAGAGTTGCTCACCTTAAAAAATTTAGGCTTCAAAAGCGAAGAAATCGGCGCGCTTTTAGGCGTCAGCGCGTCGGCGGTTCGAACAAGGCTTCAAAAAGCCAAACAATCCTTTGCGGAAAAACTGGAAACGGAGGTGCTTTGAAAATGGATTCGATTGAAAATTTGTTGCGGCAGGCGGTTGATACCTTCCGCCCGGGAAAAGCGCTCCGTGAACGGCTGAAAGCTAAAATCCGCCCCACTCCGACGGTCACCGTGGCGTTTATCAGCGAAAACAGCCAAAAGATTTTAGACGCTGTGTTTCGCCGCAATCAAAAGCTCTTTAAAAAAGTGCACAAAAAATAACGATTTCCCGACAGAAGATTTTTTCGCCTGTCGGGATTTTATATTGACAGAAATTGCACATCGCGGTAATATAATATTTTAAAAAGTTAGATATAAGCAATATTTGAAAGGACAAAGACACAAGTATGATGATTCCGCTCAATAAACTGAAAGTCGGTCAGAAAAGCAAGGTTGTTTCGTTAGAGTGCTCGGGCGCTGTTCGCCGGCATATCATTGATATGGGGATTACGCCCGGCGCGGTTGTGATTATGCGCAAGGCGGCGCCGATGGGTGATCCGCTTGAAATCAATGTCAGAGGGTATGAACTGAGCCTTCGAAAATCCGAAGCGCAAGGCATTACCGTGGAAACGGAGGAATAAGCATGGGCTATCGCTATGCGCTTGCGGGCAACCCGAACTGCGGGAAAACCACGCTGTTTAATGCGGTGACGGGCTCCAACCAATATGTCGGCAACTGGCCGGGTGTTACGGTGGAAAAAAAGGAAGGCAAAATCACCCATGACAATATGGACGCTTCCATTGTCGACCTGCCGGGGATTTATTCGCTTTCGCCTTATTCCATGGAGGAGATTGTCACCCGAAATTATATCATCGACGAAAAACCGGATTTGATTATCAATATCGTGGACGCAACCAACCTCGAACGCAATCTGTATTTGAGTTTGCAGCTTGCAGAACTCGGCATTCCGATGGTGATTGCGCTTAACATGATTGATATGGTCGAAAAAAACGGCGACAGCATTGACGTGGATATGCTGTCGGTGCTTTTGGGCATTCGCGTCGTGCCGATTTCCGCGGCGAAAGGGACAGGGATTCACAAGCTTTTGCACGCGGCAAACCACGAAGCGGTCCACGGCAGCGACACTGCCGGCCGCCATATGGACAAACACAACAATATGTGCGCCCCGCCTGACATTTACACAGGCCTTGTGCGCAAGGCGGTTTTGCGGATTGAAGAGTTGATTGCCGACGACTGTAAGAAAAAGGGCTTACCGCTTCGTTGGTCGGCGGTCAAGCTGATTGAGGGTGACGAACCGACGCTTGAAACGCTCGCGTTAGATGACACAAAGTTAAGCTGTATCGAATCGATTGTGTCGGAGCTTGAAACCAAAAACATTGACCGCGAAATGGTGATTGCGGACCAGAAATATAAATACATATGCGCCATAACCGAAAAGTGTGTCAAACGTGCGCACGAAGCGGGGCACTTGACCCTTTCCGATAAAATTGACCGCGTGGTCACCAATAAATATCTTGCTATCCCGCTGTTTTTCGGCTTGATGCTGTTGATTTTCTATATCACGTTCGGCGCGCTCGGTGCGAATCTTACCAACCTTGTCGATAAGCTGATTAACGAGATTTTCGCGTCGTGGGTGCGCGGGGGGCTTGTGTCTTTGGGCGCGTCCGACTGGGCGGTCGGGCTTGTCTGCGACGGTATTATCGGCGGCGTGGGCGCGGTCCTTTCGTTCTTCCCTCAGATTTTGCTGTTGTTCTTGTTCCTCTCGATTTTGGAGGACAGCGGTTATATGTCGCGCGCGGCGTTTATTATGGACCGTGCGCTCCACTCCATCGGCCTTTCGGGCAAATCCTTTGTGCCGATGATTATGGGCTTCGGCTGTTCGGTGCCGGCGATTATGGCGACGCGCACGTTGGAAAACGAAAAAGACCGGCGGATTACGATGATGCTGATTCCGTTTATGTCGTGCAGCGCGAAAATGCCGGTCTATTCCATGTTCATTTTGGCGTTTTTTCCGTCGAACCGCGGCCTTGTGGTCGGAAGCCTTTATTTGCTCGGGATGCTCGTGGCGATTCTCTCGGCGTTTATTTTGCAGAAAACCGTGTTAAAAGGCGGTCACGCCCCGTTTGTCATGGAACTGCCGCCGTATCGTCTGCCTACGGCGAAAACGCTCGGTTTGCATTTGTATGACCGCATTAAAGACTTTATGACCAAAGCGGGCACGGTGCTTTTGGGCGCGAGCGTTGTGATTTGGTTCTGCCAGTATTTCAACTTTTCCCTGCAGCACGTGGAAAATTCCGAAGAGAGCATTTTGGGTGTGATTGGTTCGTTCGTCGCGCCGATTTTTGCGCCGCTCGGCTTCGGCGACTGGAAATCTTCAGTTTCTATGATTTCCGGGCTCATCGCCAGAGAATCCATTGTCAGCACGATGGGCATTTTGCACGGCGCGGGCGATTCGGGCGCGATTTCCGATATTATCGCTTCGGTTTATACCCCTGCCGCCGCTTATTCGTTTATGGTGTTCTGCCTTTTGTTCATTCCCTGCATGGCGGCTGTTGCCACTTTGCGGCGAGAAATGAATTCCAGAAAATGGACGGCGATTGCGCTCGGCTTCCAGGCGGTCACGGCGTGGGTGATTACCTTTATCGTTTACAATATTTGCAAGGTCGTAATGTAAGGAGAAAAACGATGTCTCCTATTGATATTGTCATTCTTGTTTTGGCTGTCTTGGCGGTCGGAACACTGATTTATAAAAAAGCGCGCGTGTGGAAACACGGCGGCGGTTGTAACGGTTGTGACGGCTGTCAGGGCTGTAATAAGCACGGCGCGGATTGCGCAAATTGCGCTTACAGGGAAACGAATCGAGATGGAAAATAAAAAACACAACATCACCGCTTCGGCGGAAGATTATTTGGAAACGGTATTTATATTGTCCGTGGAAAATCCCGAAAACCCGGTCCGCGTGACCGATATTGCGCGGTCGCTCGGCGTGTCAAAGCCCAGTGTGACGCATGCGGTTGCGCAGCTTCGGGAAAAAGGACTGCTGCGGCACGAAGCCTACGGCGGCATCTTTCTGACGCCCGCCGGCGAGTCGCACGCCGCCAATGTCCTGCGGCGGCACAAAATGATTCGCCGTTTTTTACTGGACGCGCTCGGCGTCAGCGAAGCGCATGCGGAAGCGGACGCCTGCCGTATGGAACACATACTCAGCGCAGAAACCATGGAAAAAATGTATGAATATTTAGAAAAACAAAGTGTCGAGGGGGTGCGTGAGCCGTGAAACAAGTAGCCGTAGTCGGCGGGGGAGCTTCCGGCTTTGCCGCCGCGATTACGATTGCACGAAAGTCGAACGACTTTACAGTAACCATTTACGAGCGCTTGCAAAAGCCCCTTAAAAAGATTTTGGCAACCGGCAACGGCCGGTGCAATTTAACCAATGCAAACGCGACGTTTTCGGACTATTTCGGCGATTCGGCGTTTGCCGCAACGGTGCTTGAAGCCCTGCCGCCCGACAGCAACCGGGCGTTCTTTAACGATTTGGGGCTTTTGACCAAAGAGGAAGAAATGGGGCGCGTTTACCCCGCTTCCGGTCAGGCTTCCGCGGTGCGGGAAACGCTTCTCTGTGAAGCCGAACGCCTTGCCATTAGACTTGTGACCGACTGTGAAATTACCGATGTCCGTCCCGAAAACGGCGGCTTTCGGTTGAACAATAAATATTTTTGCGATGTGCTTTTGCTTTGTGCGGGCGGGAGCGCCGCACCGTCACAAGGCACAGACGGCGGCGCATTCTCACTGCTCCGAAAGTTGGGGCATACCGTGATTACGCCCGCTCCGGCGCTTACGGCGCTTGTGTGCAAAAATTTTCCGAAAACGCTCAAAGGCGTGCGGTGCGACTGCGCCGTGACGCTGTTTTGTGAAAACGAGCCCGTTTATCAAATTGACGGCGAAGTCCAGTTTACGGATTACGGCCTGTCGGGCATTCCGATTATGCAGTTGTCGCGACTGGTCTCGACAGCGCCTGAAAAGCATTTCTATGTAAAGCTGAACTGCTTGCCGCAAATGCGTGTGCCGGGCCTCGCGGAATTTTTGCAAACCGCCGCCCAATTGAACCCCGAAAAGCCTGCACTTGTGTTGTTAGAAGGGGTTATCCCTAAAAATCTCGCCTCTTATTTGCTGCTTACCTGCCGGATTCATAACGACACGCCGGTCAAAATGCTTTCGCAAAAGCAAATTGCGGCGCTTGCGGAAAAAATCCAGAATTTCACTGTATCGGTTGAAACCGTGCGCGGCTTTGATTTCGCGCAGGTGACCGCCGGCGGGGCGGATTGCCGCGAATTTGACAGCAAAACCTTGCAATCGAAAAAATACAAAAATCTTTATGTGTGCGGCGAAAGTCTGAATGTGGACGGCGGCTGCGGCGGCTATAATTTGCACTGGGCGTGGAGCTCGGGGCGTGCCGCCGGGGCAGCCGTTGTAAAGGAGAATACACCGTGATTCGAATCAACGAACTGAAAATACCGCTGGACGGCGACGAACAGGAACTGCCCGCCCTCGCGGCAAAGGCATTGAAAATCCAGAAAAGCGATATTGAAAGCCTTTCGATTTTTAAAAAATCGCTCGACTGCCGCAAAAAAGAGGATATTCGCTTTATTTACGCGGTAGATGTGACCGTTGCGGGCGACGAAGACCGCCTGCTTTCGCGAACCCACAACCCGAAAGTGAGCAAAGCGGTCATTGACGAATATGTGCTTCCCGAAAACAAACGGAAATCGACGTTTCGCCCGGTTGTGGTGGGCTTCGGGCCCGCCGGCATGTTTGCGGCGCTGATGCTCGCGCGCGCGGGGCTTCGTCCGGTGGTGGTCGAGCGCGGCGAACAAGTGGAAAAACGGCAGCAGTCGGTCAAAAATTTCTTTTTGACACGCCGCTTGAATCCTGAGTCCAACGTGCAGTTCGGCGAAGGGGGCGCGGGGACGTTTTCCGACGGTAAACTCAACACCGGCACCAAAAACTACCGCCAGCGCGAAGTGCTGACGCAGTTTGTCCGCCACGGCGCGCCGGAAGAAATTCTTTACAGCGCCAAACCCCACGTCGGCACGGACAAGCTTGCCGGCGTTGTGCGCTCGATGCGCGAAGAGGTTTTGCGACTCGGCGGCGAAATGCGGTTTAACACAAAGCTCACCGATATTTTGATTTACAACGGCGCGGTGCAGGGGGTTACCCTGCAGGAAAAAGGGCACGCGCCCATAGATTTTGAAACGGACGCGGTCATTTTGGCAATCGGCCATTCCGCGCGTGACACGGTGGAAATGCTCTATCACAAAGGTATTCCGATTCAGCAAAAAGCCTTTTCCGTCGGCGCACGCATTGAGCACCGGCAGGAAATGATTAACCGTTCGCAATACGGCGAAATGTTTACGCACCCCAAGCTGCGCGCGGCGGACTATAAATTGGCTTGCCACCCCTACGGCGGGCGCGGGGCATACACATTTTGTATGTGCCCGGGCGGCACGGTCGTCTGCGCTTCGAGCGAAGCGGGGACGGTTGTCACCAACGGGATGAGCGAATATGCCCGCGACGGGGAAAACGCCAATTCCGCTTTGCTTGTCGGGATTGAGCCCGAACATTTCCCGAGCGACCACCCGCTTGCCGGTATGTATTTTCAGCGGGAAATCGAGCAAAAAGCCTTTCAGCTCGGCGGCGGGGATTACACCGCCCCGGCGACTTTGGTCGGCGATTTTCTGCGCGGCGAAGCGTCCACGGCGCTCGGCGATGTGCACCCGACCTGCCCCACCGGCGTGCGGCTTTGCAATTTGCGCGATATTTTGCCGAAAACGGTCACGGAAACCATGTGCGCCGGGCTTGTGAAAATGGATACGATGCTTGAGGGCTTCGCCTGCGACCAGGCGGTGCTCACGGGTCCCGAAACGCGTTCGTCGTCGCCTGTGCGTATTCTACGCGACGAATTTTTCCAAACCAAGGTAAGCGGCCTTTACCCCTGCGGTGAGGGCGCGGGTTATGCCGGCGGCATCGTCTCCGCCGCGGTGGACGGCATTCGCTGCGCCGAAGCGGTGCTTTCCGACGAACACGCATAAAAAGCAAAACAGATAAAAGAAAAAGCTCTGCCAAAAAGCAGAGCTTTTTTTATATGTTTTTTCTGTTTCTTTACGCGCGGTCGATGACAACCGTCACAACCGATTGCGCCGGAACCGTCACGCCGGCGTCGCCGCCGGGCGCGCAAACCGCAGTGTTCGCAAGGTCGTGCGTGCTGTCCGTCGTGTAAACCGAAAATCCGGTTTCTGCCGCAAAGGGCAAAGCAGTCATTTTGCTTTCGGTGCTTTCGTTGACATACACCAGCACCAAAGAATTGTCGGTGTTGCGGAACGCGACGGATTCTAACCCCTCTACGCCGGAGGAGCAGGCGAGGCGCACCGCGCCTTCTTCAATAAATTTCGAGAAGTTCCCGAGGCACCACAGCCGTTTAGAAGTTTGAATGTCGTTGTGGTCATCGGCGTTGATATAAACCAACCCGTCGGGGTAAACGCCGTAAGAACAGCCGAGCCACCAGTCCCATTCTTTCGCGTTGAGAATCGTCAGATCGTCCAAAATCACGCCCGCCATTGCAACGCCGTATGCAATCCCCATGCCGTTTGTGCCGTTCGGCTCGTTTTGAATCAAATCAAAAACGCCGCTGTTTTCGTCGTTGGTCATCTGGCAGTATTCGGTGCAGACGACGTCATAGTTCGAGTATTTCTCTTGGAGATACGCCGCGGCTTCCTGTTTGGTTTCGGTAGAGGACCAATACGAGTGTGTGCTCACCGTGTCAAAATAGTCGCGAAGCGCTTTGTTATTAAAAACATATTTTGGGCCTTTGCCGAGCAGGCAGTCGAGATATGCCGCCGAAGCGCTGCCTTGTCCTTCCGCCGAGCCGGATTCAAACATAGAAATTTTACAGCCCTTTTCTTCCACCGCGCTGCCGGAGAATCTTGAAACCATCGCCGAAAGGAGCTTTGTCGCTTCGGTTTTGGAATAATAACAACCCTCTTGGTTCATCATGTAAGAGCCGTCCGCGTTCGCCGTGGGACGCCAGGCATATTGCGGCTCGTTAATCGGCGAAACGTCGGTCACGCGGTAGCCCTGCCCCAAAAAGTAGTCGGCGCAGGTGTAGCAGTAGTCCGCGAAAGCGTTATAATTTTCTTCCGCTAAATTGGTGACATAGGGCGCTTCGGTGTCCGTCACCGGGTCACAATAGCCTTTGCCGTTTTTCGTAAGCGACACCGGCGCGCTGTTGCAAAACAGCGTCACGCGCAAGTCGTCACCGGCAAGCTTCTTTGCCGCGGCAAGCGCATTTTGTGCGCCCGCGTCGGCGCTGAAATCATAAGTGCCGTCCGGCTGTAAGAAACATTCGGTCTTGCGGTTTTCGAGTTCAATGCTGTTATCGCCCTTTGTGCCTGCGCCGAGGTTGTAACGATAAATGTTCAAGCCAATGCCGTTTTCGTCGCCGTAAAGGTAAGAAAGCACCTGTTCACAGTTTTCCCAAGTGCCGACTTCCTGGCTCCACCAACAGGCGGAAGCGCCAAAGCCGTTCATTGTCTGATAAGTAACGGCTTCGTCAATGACCGTCTCGCCGGTATTTTTATTGCTTTCGACCGCTTCACTTACGGGGTAAGTTCGTTTTTCTTCCACGCCGACCACTCCAAACGCAATGTAAAGACCGGCGGCGACCAAAATGACCGCCAAAACCGGCAAAATAATTTTAAGCACTTTTCGCTTTTTCATGTTCCGACTCTCCTTTGACAACTTCTATCTGCATTATATCGAATCTTTTTTCGGATTGCAATGTTATTTTCAGCGTGCGTTTACTGCTTATAGGCGGAAAAAACCAAAAACAGCTTTTACAACTTCAGCGTGAAATCGGCTTTTCCTATGTGCGCTTTCACGGAATTTTCCACGACGACATGGCGGTTTACAAGGAAGACCAGACGGGCGAGCCTGCTTTTTGGTTCGGCTATGTCGACAGCCTGATGGATTTTCTGCTGTCCGCGGGGCTTATCGCTTTTTGTCTTTGCTCGGTGACGAGATTTTAGAAATCGCGGAAGACCACATTCTCACAAAACAAAAAGAAAACTATCAGCTTTTGATGTGGAACTATTGCGACTACACCGAAGCGTTTGCAAAAGGGGACCGAAGCAGTCTTTCTTTATTAGACCGCGACGGCGCTTTTGACGCCAAACCGGCGTGCGTGCGTGCAAACGTGCCGCTGAAAGGAAATTACCTGCAAACGGTATATACCCTTGACAAAAGCACCTCGGGGTTTCACAAAGTTAAAGATACCACACCAATCCCACGCTGGCTTTTGCTCAACCGATACAGCCGGAGGGCTGGATAACAAGAAAAGGCGGTATGC
>ERZ1643251.149-NODE-149-length-122557-cov-19.443429_pt1 | contig 122557 bp, 109 predicted proteins | sample MGYA00579261_ERZ1643251 | MGnify/ENA primary metagenome ERZ1643251 (study PRJEB29033, sample SAMEA4952267) | chicken gut metagenome | biome: Broiler Chicken; feature: Gastrointestinal Tract; material: Caecum | place: Ireland | collected 2018 | study: Broiler... | reverse complement strand
CCGATGCCATAGTTGCAGCTTGCCTGTCTGGACGAGGGCAGGAAGATGCCGCCTAACGTCTCCATCAAGCATTGCTCCACCACGTAGTGGGGTGTGCTGCGGTCGATGCCGTGCGTCCGTTGCCCGGAGTGGTTGGGGCTGAGTTTCGTGTAGGATACCAGTGAACTGTTTGTGTAAGCCATTGAATTTTCCTCCTTTTCCGCTCTGTCATGGAGCTGCTCTAAAACGGTTTTGATTTTTTCCGGCACGGGGAGTCCTAGGTGTGCTGCGTTCTCCAGAAGGCTCACGCCCTCGTTGGAGAGGTAAAAGAAAATAACTGCCGTGCGAAGGACGCTACCTGTCCCGATGACTTGCACATCGAGGATGTTGGCGATCCCCACCAGAAGGAAGATCAGCACCTTTTGGCAGATGCCCTTTAAGCCCACCTCGCTGGACAGCTTTTTATCCGATACGGCGCACATCACGCCCGTGATGTAATCCACCGCTACGAACACTACCAGAGCGATCAGCAGCTCGTCGCAGCCGCCAAGGAAGTAGCCCGGCCACCCGCCGACTGCCGTAAAAACAAATTGAATCAGGTTCCAGAATTCTTTCATGTCGTCATACTGTCCTTTCCCGCTTTCGCGCATGAAAAAAGCGGTTCCCATATGAGGTACCGCTGTCAATAAAAAACTGTTTATATAAAACTCCGTTTTCGCCCAAATCTTAGGAATACCGGGTGAAATGGTAAGGATAGAGAAGGGAATCAAAGTCCGTGCCCTGCAAAGACTCAATCTCTACCCGCAGAAACTCCTCATCCCATCCGGCATCCATCGCCATGCGGTTGTTGGCAATGATGTAGGCTTTCTTCTGAGCTTCTGTGAGGTGGTTAGCAAAGACACATGGTACCTCCTGTATGTCTTCCTCCTTTGCCGCCAGGATTCTGCCGTGTCCCACAATCACATTAAAATCCCGGTCGATGATGGCGGGATTGATAAAGCCAAACTCCTGGAGGGAGGAGCAGAGCTTCGTGATCTGCTCTGGGGAGTGGGTGCGGGCGTTGTTCACATAGGGTACCAGCTTGGAAATGGGTACAAGCTGCATTTCAGTAGTCGTCTTCATCGCACCAGCCCCCATTCCGAAAATTTCTCAAAGCCGCCAAGGCTCTGGATGTATCTTCGGGCAGTCTCCACGATCTCACTATAGGGAATGACGTCCATGGCATCGTACCCGATAGCGCAGCACAATTCCACAGGTCTGCCTGTTTCCTGTGCCTTCAGCCAAGCGTAGATATTGACAGACACATCCGTTTTGGAGAGCTCCTCCCCATGCAGTCCGCCGCTGGTGACGGAGTCGGTCATATCGCTGCCCAGCTTTCGGTTAGTGACGCCGGAGTCCACGTCCGTGCCGCCTGTCCAGTTGCCTAAGGGATTGATTTCTGAGGTCGGATACCGTTTCCGCAGTTCCTCTGTGGGTGCGTTGCTCTGGCAGAGGATGAGCCGAGCCTGGTCCAGAATGTACTTCCCGTCATACGGATAAGTGTGATACACATTTTTGGCGATCTCGCAGAGGACTTTCTGTTATTCGGTCACAGGCATCCCCTTGAAGATGCCGTTATCGCCGCAGTGGATTCCGTCTGCCTGTTTCCCAGCGAGGTGTCCGTCTGCGGCACTTCCATATAATCCATGTGCAGATTTCCAGCAATGCGCTTCACGATAACGTCCACCTCATCCTGTGGGATGTGAACGGAACTTTCCACAATGATGTGGCAGACGCTGTGGCCGATGAGGCCTTCCACAGCGTTCCTGGGATTTTCTTCTTTTCTGCACGTTGCATCCACCAAGGCACCGGTGATGCGGTCAGCCACCTTATCCGGGTGGCACGGATTTACTTTTTCAAACATGGCTTCATCCTTTCCTTGCTTGGAGCAGACGCTCCATCAAATCGTCCTGGGAAGAGACCTCGCCGTAATCGGTGCTGCAGTTTTCCTTTACGATCTGAAAGATCTCGTTCCAGAGCCGTACAGCCGGGTTTATGTAGTTGATGCCGATGTTGATAAACGGAGACGGGATTGGCTTTTGGGTGGTGGGATGCTTGGAGAGGAATCCCATGCGGTTGGTCATCTCCTCGCACTGAATCCAGCGGGCGCTGCACATGGGGCGTACCGCTCCAAAAGCTGCGGAGACACCTTCGCCGCACAGCCAACCTTCTTTAACCACTCCCAGGTTTCCGTGTATATCTTCTCCACTTGGAGCGTGCTTCCGTCACGTTGCTTGGCAGACAAAAACTCATGGAGCTTTGGCATATCGACACCCTCGACTTCGGGAATATCCAGCACTTCCAGCTTCCTGCCGCCCGGATTGCCATTCTCGGCTTTCTCCTTAACGGCAGACCTCTTCCTTCCCGCACCGGGTCTCGCGCGCCGCCCCGCCCGCCTGTGTTATTGGATTTTGTCGGCATTTTCTCGCCCCTTTCCTTGAAAAAATAAGCAGCCACAGCCAGCCGCCCTTAATTACCCTTTTGATTTCGCCTTTTTCGTACGCGTGACTCCGCGCCCGTTCCTACAGGGCAGAGCCGCAGAGATTTTGACCGCCCCTAGGTCACAAAAAGTTTGCAATAAATAGGTTGAATTCCTCCTATTATTGGATATAATAAAAGTAACGAAAGTAAGGAGGGTTCCCTATGAACATCAATACAAACAATCTGGTCTCCATCACAGAAGCAAACCAGAACTTCTCCAAGGTAGCACGACTTGTAGATGAAAGTGGAGCAGTAGTCATATTAAAAAACAATGTTCCCCGCTACCTTGTTATGGAATTTTCTGCCGCTGAACAGGAGCAGTTGGCAGCCGACGAGGATGTCATGTCTATTTCAAAGCGTCTGATTGAAAAGAATCGCCAAGCTTATGAGGCGCTTGCTAAATGATCAGACTAACCAAATCTCAGATACTTTTGCTTCATGAACAACTTATAACTGAGACAGGAGGTTCATCCGGTCTTCGTGACGAAGGAATGCTGGACTCCGCGCTGAATGATCCGTTCCAAACCTTTGGTAAAGAGGATATGTATCCGTCTCTTCAGCAAAAGGCAGCTCGGCTTTGCTTCGGTCTTGTCAAAAACCATCCATTTGTGGACGGGAATAAGCGAATCGGCGCGCACGCCATGCTGGTGTTCCTCGCACTCAACGGTGTTGAATTGCAGCATTCGCAGGCAGAGCTTTCCGATGTGATCCTTCAGCTTGCAGCTGGAGAAATTGAAGCAACAGACTTACTACGCTGGATTCTTGAACACCAGATTTAAAAGCCATTCCTTTGTGGGTGGCTTTTTCCATGCCATCTGTCACCGCGCTCCGCATGGATCTTGGAGTGGCAGGAAGAACAAAGCGACATCAGGTTCGTTTCACTATGGTCGCCGTCTTCTGCCAGCGGCTTGATGTGATGCACCTGATCCGCTTTGGTAAGCCTACCTTCTTTCTGGCATTGCTCACAAAGCGGGTGTGTATTCATGTATCGGTCACGGATGCGTTTCCATGCCTGACCATACCTACGCTTGACTGCGGGGTCTCGGTCGTACTTTTCGTACCGCTGGTTCTCTATTCTTTGGTGTTCCTCGCAAAACCTGCTGTCCGTCAGCCGGGGGGGGGGATCCGGAGTAAGAACAGGGGTGTTTCGGTTTTCTTGGCATCGGCTCACCTCGCTTTCCGGGCATAAAGAAAGCCCCACAGGATTGCTCCCATGAGGTTCCGCTCACTATTTTACGATATCAGTATAACACGCCATTATAGATAAATCGTCTCAGAAAGTGGACAAGGGTTTAGGGCTTGCCAAACAGCAGGACGGTCAGCTTTTCGATGGCATGGTTCTTCCTGCGGTATGCGGACGCCCGCTCAATATGGAAATGCTCCGCAATCCCGTCCACTACACTACTGCCGTACTCGTTGTCCTTACAGTAGAAGGTGTCCAGTACATAGCGGTCATCCTCCGATAGCTGTTCCCATGCGGGAACGAACCAGTCCATGTATTCCACCGCCTGTCTATAACGCTCCTTTAGCACATCAATCTCCTCAATGCCGTTTATGATCCTGTTCTCAACGGTATTAAGATTCTTCATATGCATCCCGTCATAGCGGACACCTCTGCAGCTTGACATTTTGTCGTATGCCGCCTTTATCTCATCATCCGTATTCTCGACGATGAACTTCATACTGCCGAAATCCTTCAGCGCCGAAACAGCCCCAGCTCTTTTGTCCAGATACTTCCAAACTACATTCATGATGTCTACCTCCGAAATTTTGTTATTCTCGGATTGGCACGGATTTTCATAGTTTGTCTCAGATTTTCAAGTCCGCTTTTACGGCATCGATCAGTGCCGTCTGAGTACGCTCCTTTTGGGAGAGAGCTTTCATGATGCGGTCATCAATTGTGTCCTTTGCGCAGAGGCAGAGTTTGCTCTGGATGATCTTGTTACCGTTGCGGAATTTGGCGAGCCAATTTATCCGTATCTGAAGCCGATCGACACGGTCTGCAATGCGCCGGACAGCGACTTTTGGCATACACTGATCGAAGCGGACAATTACCATGCCTTGCAGCTGTTGGAGTATCTCTATGCCGGTAAGGTGGACTGTATCTATATCGATCCACCCTACAATACGGGAGCATGGGACTGGAAGTACAACAACGACTATGTGGACGGAAGTGATGCATATCGGCATAGTAAGTGGCTGTCTTTTATGGAGAAGCGGTTAAAACTTGCAAAGAAACTTCTGAATCCAAAGGACTCCGTGCTGATTGTGACGATTGATGAAAAGGAATATTTACATCTTGGCTGTTTGTTGGAAGAGATGTTTTCAGAAGCAAATATTCAAATGGTGAGCAGCAATATAAGCAGAAAAGGTGCCTCGCGAATGAATTCGTTCACCAGAGTCAACGAATTTATATTCTTTATAATGATTGGAGATTACGTTCTTGAACCTCTTGATGACGCCGATTATGCAAAGAAAGGCGAAACGATACATTGGCAATCCTTCAGAAGAAGCAGTGCAGCAAATATTCGCACATCGCGTCCATTTCAGTTCTATCCAATATACGTTGATATAGAAAGCCATAAAATTGTAAAAGTGGGCGACGCCATTCCGCACGAAATGGATAGATTCGCTGTAGAGCAAATAGATGGTTGTGTTGCGGTTTTCCCTGTCCGTGATGATGGCACTGAAATGATGTGGGGAGAACTCCTAAAGAATGTCGTGATCGAGCTCAGAAAGGCTATGTAAAGGCAGCAAAATACACGCCAGATAAACCGCAACAGTTTGTAATGTAATATTTGATGAGCGGAACAATTAAAGATATTGCTGATGGAAGAATTGTTGTAACTGGATACGCATCAGATGGAAGCGTTGAAGCAGAAAATGTTGAGACACATAGCATAATGCCGAAATCTCAATGGTCTTTTGATACATATGATGCTCGAGATTTTGGGTCTAAGATTCTAAAAGTTCTATTGGGTGATAGATTTGATTTCCCTAAATCGTTATATGCTGTACACGATTGTCTGAACTATTTTGAAAAAAATAAGCCCAATGTCCTTATTGTCGACTTTTTTTCTGGTTCAGGTACTATGCTACATGCTGTCAACCTGCTGAACGCAGAGGACGGCGGACATTGCCGCTGTATTATGGTGACGAACAACGAGGTTTCGGATGCAGAAGCGAAGACTCTGAAAAAGCAGGGTTATCAGCTCGGCGACGAGGAATGGGGGAAACTGGGTATCGCCCGTTATGTCACATGGCCTCGTACGGTTTGCTCCATCGAGGGACATGATGTGAACGGCAAGCCGCTTAAAGGAAATTATCTCAACAGCGACCGCCCTATGGCGGATGGTTTTAAAGCGAATGCTGCATATTTTAAGCTTGGTTTTCTCGACAAGGCATCTGTCCGTATCGGCAGACAGTTCAGAGAAATGCTGCCTACTTTATGGATGAAGGCGGGCTGTTACGGGCCATGCCCAGAGCTTTCCGGCCAGAAAATCCCTGAATATATGGTTCTCCCTGAAAACCATATGGCGATTTTGAACGACAACAGCTGCTTTGCGAAATTCGCCGATGAAGTCGGGAATGAGCCGGAGATCGAAACCGTCTATCTTGTGACGGACTCCGATGCGGACTACCGCAGCATGTCCAGATGGTTGGATGTAAAACAGACTTATCAGTTATACAGAGACTATCTGGATAATTTCAGAATCAACAGCAGGAGGTGACCGTGATGAGAGACGAACTTCTATCCTTTCAGCAGACAGCCGTTTCAAAGCTGCTTGCCAAGATAAACAGTGCCGCAGCTTATCATAAGGTCGATGGTCGTCCGCAGGTGATTGCGTTCCGCGCTCCGACAGGCTCCGGAAAGACCATCGTCATGACAGCGGTGATCGAGGATATCCTGAACGGAACGGAGACCACCATCGAGCAGCCGGAAGCGATCTTTGTATGGCTTTCCGATTCGCCGCAGTTGAATGAACAGTCAAAGACAAAGATTATACAAAAAGCGGACAAAATCCGTCCGAATCAGTGTGTAACCATCGAAGACGATTCCTTTGACCAGGAAATGCTTGATGATGGGACGATATATTTCCTAAACACGCAGAAGCTGGGAAAATCCAGTCGCCTTGTCAGCGGCGGCGACAGCCGAACATATACCGTCTGGCAAACATTGCAGAATACTGCCGAACAGAAAGGCGACCATCTCTATGTGATTATTGACGAGGCACACCGTGGGATGCACAATAGAGATGCCGCAAGAGCCACCACCATCATGCAAAAATTTCTGAAAGGCAGTGAAGCAGATGGTTTTGAGGCGATGCCTATTGTCATTGGTATGAGTGCCACGGATGAGCGATTCCGCAGGCTTGTGGGCAATATTTCGTCTGTCCGCCATGATGTGGATGTCCGTCCGGACGAAGTCAGAGCATCAGGCCTATTGAAGGACAGGATCATCATAACCTACCCGGAGCAGGATTCTATTGACGATATGGTGATTCTCCAGGAAGCAGCCGATGAGTGGAAAGATAAATGTGAACATTGGAATTACTACTGCACCACACAGAAAAGTCAGCAGGTGCGTCCTGTCCTTGTCATTCAAGTAGAAAACCGCAATAGTGACAGCGCCTCCGCAAGGGGTGATTGTATGTTTGAGCAATTTCGTTTGAAAGATGTACTGGTGCAGTACAAGCAGAACTTCGTTTCAAAGCTATGGGGCGAGGAAAAATATAAATGGGAAGCCGTGAAGTGGTTTCAGGACAATTGGGACGTGAATGCTCCTGATTTTGCAGAAATGCTGAACTGCGCATTGGACAAGACCTATAACCTATTGGCTTCTGCTAACAACTTCCCGAAAGGTAGGATCGTTGACTTTGCAAAATCCGCCCCCAAAGAGGTGCGTGCTATGTTCATCGCACTGTTTGATGAGAGCAAGGATGTGTTCGAGCGGATGGATGCATTCAAGTTACAGTCTACCGTCCTCTTGGAGAAATATGGTAATGGAGCGGCACAGCACTATCAGTATGAAAACGCCATCAGCGCATACCTCTGGCTTCGGTACCCAGACAAGTATTACATCTACAAGTTCGGTGAGGTTAAAACAGTTGCCAGTGAGCTTGAGTCGGATTACCATTTCAAGAAGGGGGTCTACGCTGATAATATTCGCAATTTTCTTAAGCTGTACGATGAGATCAGCATAGCACTGAAAGCAGATACTGAACTGGTGAATTTATTGCAGTCTCAGCTCACGGATACCTGCTATCCCGATCCTAAACTGAAGACACTGACTATTGATGTTGGTTTCTACATTAGCAGATATTACTCGCAAAAAGATGCTACTGCAGGTGCCGCTACCGATTGGTATGGCACAGAATATGACCCTGATCTCTCTGTTGATGATTGGAGTAAACTGCTGAAGGATGAATCTGTCTTTACTACCGGAGCGCTTGAAATCATGAAGCGCATCAAGGATTACGGTGGCATGGCATCCTGCACACAGTTGGCTGTGAAATATGGAGAAACAAAGAATTTCTACAACTCCGGATCTGTTGCGCTTGCGAGGAGAGTCTGTGAGTCCACTGGTATTTCTCCAGCCACAAGGGACGGATCTACGCAATGGTGGGCTGTCCTTTATACAGGCCGTGACGCTGGAAAAGATGAAGAAGGCAGTTTTATTTGGAAACTGAGAGATGATTTCTACCGCCCTTGACAAAGCAGACTTGAGTGATATTGAGCTTTATGTAGCTGCGGCTCCTGATGAAGAAGATCGCGGGTACTGGTGGCTGAATGCCAATTCGAAGATTTGGAGCTTTTCTGATATTGCTGTTGGTAAAGAAGTCTCTGTTGATAAAGAAATATGTGAACAATATGTACTCTTCTCAAGGATATTTTGATTTTATTTATGAGAGAATTCATGAAAGTACTTGTATTTTCCAATAAATGGATGTAAAATATATGCGACAATTTAAGGGGAGCTTGTTACACAGGCTGAGAGGAAGGTGTGGCCTTCGACCCATATACCTGATTTGGATAATGCCAACGTAGGGACAAAATATGCAATGCCTTGAGTAAGTATACCGTACTTGGTATAACTTGCTCTTTTTTTGTTTTTACAGACATTTCTCATCATAAATTTGTCAAACACTGATGATTTGGAGGAAAAATATGTTCGGAACTCAACTTGAAAATGTAAGAAAAACAATTCCTTTGGTACACAATATTACCAACTATGTAACTGTGAATGATTGTGCCAATATCTTGATTGCTTGTGGGGCTTCACCGATTATGTCGGATGAAATTGAAGATGTGAAAGAAATTACTGCCATTTGTACGGCACTTAATATTAATATTGGTACACTGAATCAGCGTACAATCCCCGCAATGTTTGAAGCAGGAAAAATTTCTAATCATTACGGTCATCCTATTGTATTAGACCCTGTTGGTGCAGGTGCCTCTTCTTATAGAACCCACATTACAAAGAAGCTTATTGAGGAAATCAATTTTTCTGTTATTCGTGGTAATATATCTGAAATCAAGGCGATTGCAGTTGGCAGTGATACAACAAAGGGTGTTGATGCGGACAAAGGTGATACTGTAACTTCTGACAATATGGATAGCGTTGTTGCCTTTGCGAAGGAATTTTCCCAAAAAGTAGGTGCAGTGATTGCTATTACAGGCGCTATCGATATTGTTGCAGACAGCCAAAAAGCTTATATTATTATGAATGGACACCCTATGATGAGTAAAATTTCAGGTACTGGATGTATGTTGAGTGCTATTACTGCTGCATATATTGGCGCTAACCAAGATAACATCATAGAAGCTTGTGCTGCTGCCGTTTGTGCAATGGGACTTTGCGGTGAGAGAGCTTTTGCTAAACTAAAAAAAGACGAAGGTAACCTGACATATAAAAATCGTATTTTTGATGAGATTTTCCATTTAACACCTGATATATTGGAGGCAGGAGCAAGGTATGAAGTGTGCTAAAAAAGATCTTTTGCTGTATGCCATAACTGACCGTAGTTGGTTGGGAGATGATACTTTATTCAATCAAGTGAAAGCGTCTCTTAACGGCGGAATCACATTTCTCCAACTTCGCGAAAAGGAATTGGACGCAGAAGCATTTCTTGAGCAGGCTATTGAATTGAAAGCTTTATGCAAAGAATATGGAGTTCCTTTTGTTATTAATGACAATGTAGATATTGCTTTAAAATCTGATGCAGACGGCATTCACGTAGGACAAAGAGATATGCCAGCAAAACAAGTACGAGAACTTATTGGTCAAGATAAAATTTTAGGCGTGTCTGTACAAACCGTTGAACAAGCCATTCTAGCACAAAGGCAAGGTGCGGATTATCTCGGTGTAGGGGCTGTATTTGCTACAAGATCAAAGGCAGATGCTGATGATGTAAGCCATGAAACCTTAAAAGCTATTTGTGAAGCGGTCAGTATTCCTGTTGTTGCTATTGGTGGAATTGGAAAGCATAATGTTGAACAGCTTAAAGGCAGCGGTATCTGTGGTGTTGCTGTGATTGGTGCGATCTATGGTCAAAAAGACATTAGAACTGCAACAGCGGAATTGAAGACTGCTGTAAAAAAAGCAGTTGCAGAATAATTACAGGCTCTATTTTTAATATAAACGACAGATTCTATGTGCTTTAGGCGAATTTCTTATAGCGTGTTATCTTATAAAATTTGGTGCCTAAGTTGCGGATAATCTTTTTAACATATTGTATCCAATCGTCTTGAGGAAAGTAGTGTGTATTTGTACAAACATGATGCCTTGCCAAAATTCGAACTTGAAATATGGTAAGCCATATGAAGAGTTTGGAGAATTTTTATCGTTTCCGAAGTATATTGAAAGAAGGTATTTGGATGTTTCTTTTTATGTTTTATACATTCGGTGTTTGTATAAATTTGATAACTTCTAATGATAAGAAATGATCTATGCTGATATTGAAATGTTTAAGTACTACAAAGCATTTCAAAATGATATTTATCTGTACAACCTTTAATATAACAAACAATAATTATATATATTTTTAATTTAAATAATATATAGAATATAGTTTTAAATATACACTTATTTTCTGTCAGTTCGGCAAAGGATAATGGTTTGGTTATCGTGGCTATATAGAAGATAGGTAAGTAGGTTATTTTAGAGAAAACCGTAAATATTTGTAAATAACGATTTAGAAAATTTTTTCCTACGGTTTGTCTTTTATGAGTAACTGTATTAGAAATCATAACTAAAAATACAAAAATGGCATCACTTTTTGTCACTTCACAAAATTAATGTTTATAAAGGGGTAAAAATAATGAGAACAGCATTAACAATTGCAGGCAGTGATACTTGCGGGGGAGCTGGTATTCAAGCAGACATTAAGACTATGTCGGCTCATGGTATATTTGCAATGAGTGTGATTACTGCTTTGACTGCTCAAAATACGCTTGGTGTTCTGGACATTTCGGAGGTTACTCCAAAATTTCTTGCTGTACAACTTGATGCGGTATTTACAGATATTTTCCCTGATGCAGTAAAAATCGGAATGGTTTCTTCAGTAGAATTGGTAGAGGTTATTGTAGAAAAACTAAAAGACTATGAGGCAAAGAATATTGTTGTTGACCCTGTAATGGTTTCTACGTCTGGTTCAAAATTACTTAAAGATCATTCGGTAAATATGTTGAAAGAGAAGTTATTTCCTCTTGCAACGGTTGTTACACCGAATATTCCTGAAGCGGAAATTCTTGCTGATATGAAGATTGAATGTGTTTCAGATATGGAAATCGCCGTAGAAACGATTGCCAGTAAATACAACTGCTGTGTACTGCTCAAAGGTGGGCACAATTTAAATGATGCCAATGATCTTCTTTGTAAGAATGGTAAAAAGTATTGGTTTAAGGGTAAGCGAATTGACAATCCCAATACACATGGTACAGGATGTACACTTTCTTCTGCAATTGCTTCCAATCTGGCAAAAGGTATTGAACTTGAAGAAGCTGTCAAGAGAGCAAAAGATTATATTTCAGGTGCCCTTAGTGCACAGCTTAATTTAGGTAAAGGTAGCGGACCAATAAACCATTTCTTTACTCTTTCTAGTAAGTTTTCAAAAAGATAGTTTATAAAGCAAAAAAAGGTGAACTGAGGAGCTTGATGCAGATTGACTAAAAAGCGAAGTGGATCATATCCTTTCTAGGATAAGGATGCTTAGGTAATGTGTAAAGTAAAAAACGAACATTCTTTGGGGTTGTAAGAGTGAGAGAGAATCCTGAATAGAAGCTTTTCGTATTTGAAAGAGGGAACTAGAAAATAAAATAGCAAGTATAATTATTCTATATATAGGGTATTGCAAATTTATGAAAAGTTACCATATATCACAATTATTTCATAATATATATGGAATTTGTCTAACAAGTATTTTTTCATGATATTTTCTTAGTTACAAGATCATGGTTATAGTGAAATACCCATTGTTAAGATATATGCCTTTTTGCTTGCCTGTCTCAAATAGAGGTTAAGAAGAAATTTGAAAAAATGTAGATAAGAAAGAGAACAGAGTAAACGAGACTAAGACAAAGCAGTTTAAAAAACAAAACTTTTGGTTTTATGACATAAAGATTTGTTTTTTAATTATTTTAAATCAAAATTACTTTTATATAAACGTTATACTATAGATATAATGACAAATGTTTTTTTTCGTGGTATATTTACAAAAAAACGAGGAAAAATATGGATACAAATGTCCGGAAAGGAAAGAATCATGTTGAATACAAAAATGACACAAGATCATCTAAATATTAAAAGATATGAGGCGCTGCTTACAAAACAGGGCTTAAGTTTTGTGTGCTCATATAAGATAATGCAGCTGATCATATTGTGTCAGTCGGATTCAAAATTCCTTTTTGGAGAACATTGTCACAGATATGAAGCAAACCGCTTATCTTATTTGAGAGATAGGCGGTTTTTTTTATTTATAGTGTCAAGGTGGTGCAAAAACATAAAGATTTTTACAGAAAGGAAATGAGATATATGTTTGAAATCAAAGGAAAAATCAACACAGCCATCTGTTATGCAAAAGTCGTAGAAAAGGAGGCGGTTGAGCAAATTCGCAGAATGTGTGATTATGAGTTTGCTGCTAAGAGTAAAATCCGTATTATGCCTGATGTTCATGCTGGAAAGGGATGTACTGTTGGCACAACGATGACCGTGGTAGATAAAGTGGTTCCAAATATTGTTGGGGTTGATATTGGATGTGGAATGTACACGGTTTATCTTGGGAAAACAGAAATTGATTTTGAAAAGTTGGACACAGCAGCGCATTTTGTCCCTTCTGGTAAGCGTGTTTGGGAGAGTAGACGGGAGCGATTTGATTTGATGTCGTTACGTTGTTACAGAAGCTTGAAAAATACAAAGCGTTTAGAACGAAGCCTTGGCACATTGGGAGGTGGTAATCATTTTATTGAAGTTAACCAAGCAAAGGATGGAACAAAATATTTGGTCATTCATACGGGTAGCCGAAATTTGGGGAAACAAGTTGCGGAGCTTTATCAGAGACTAGCAATTGATTTGAATAAAGGGAAGGAAACATATTTCCAAAAACGGGATGCAATCATTCAAGAATATAAAGAAACAGGAAGAAAAAAGGAAATTCAGGCAGCGTTACAAGCCATTTCATGGGATCAAAAGGAAACAAATATACCAGAGGACTTATGCTTTCTTTATGGCACGTATTTTGCGGACTACCTTCATGATGTGGAAATTTGTCAGCAATTTGCAAAGCGAAATCGTGAAATCATTGCAGAGGTGTTGCTGGAAAGAACAGGTCTAACTGCTGTAGATGCGTTTCATACCATTCATAATTATATTGATACAAATGAAATGATTTTAAGAAAGGGTGCTATCTCAGCGCATAAAGGTGAAAAAGTATTGATTCCGCTCAATATGCGTGATGGAAGCATTCTAGCCATTGGAAAAGGAAATCCAGAATGGAATCAATCTGCTCCGCATGGTGCAGGTCGATTGATGTCACGAAGAAAGGCAAAGGAAACATTAAATATGGATGAATACCATCATGAAATGCAAGGGGTGTATACAACTTCGGTCAATCCATCAACATTAGATGAAGCTCCAATGGCATATAAAGCATTAGAGGATATTGTGGCTGTTATTGATGATACTATAGAAATTATTGAGATTATCAAGCCGATTTATAATTTTAAGGCATCAGATTAGAAATTTCTGTTTCTAGTCTGTAACGCAGAAACAGGAGGAAGAAAAATGTGTTCTATGCCAACCATTAATATGGTAAAAACAGGAAAAAATATTGTTAGATTACGTGAATTAAACGGATTCACTGTGAAAGAATTACAAGCGGTATTTGGTTTTTCCACACCGCAGGCAATTTATAAGTGGCAAAGCGGTATGGCATTGCCTTCTCTTGATCATCTCGTAATCTTGGCAACAGTGTTTCAAGTAACTTTGGAAGAAATTTTGATTGTGGATACAGTAGTATAAGCGTCAATGAAATGATAAAGATCGATTAGATCAGAAAAATGTTTTATAAAGTAGCATGTGACGAAAAAGAAAGAGATTAAACCGTTAATGATTTGAGATGTTCATTATAGATCATTATCAAATGGTCAGAACGATGAACTAAATCAATTTCATATCAACCGATATATCATTTATTTCAATATAAAATAGAAACATCTTATAGCTCTAACGGTATATCATTTTCTAATGATTGCTACAAGATATACACAATAATCCATTCATTTTCAAAATGAAAAATAAATTGAGTCGTGAGTCATGTAAGTGTCTTATTGTATATAATTGTTAAAACGAGTAGGAGGCATCTCTTTTTCATAAAGAATGATCAAAAAATGCCGTGCTGCTCACATGAAAAGGTGACAAATCAACGTAACGAGTTTCTTCATTCATTCAATATAAGATGATCAAAAACTATATATTATTTGTATTGAAGATAACATACAAAAGATATATTATGCACTCCTATGTGATCATCTGTTTTCATGTTAAAATTACAAGGTCAGGGGGTATAATTGTGAAATTACAAAGGATGGTATATAGTATAGATTTTTTCTTTCATTAGATTTACTCAAAATATAAATATGAAAAGAGCAAGAATCGCTCAAAATCCAAGAGTGACCTTGTCTATTTGCCCTGTTATTATGGTTGGGATATGGGTGTTCCATATTGATAAAGAATCTTTTGATTGAAGATGAAAGCAATATTCATTTGCATCATGGTTAAAAATTCATAGGAACGATAGGAATCATTGAGTGAATAAGAAAAAGCTCTATCCATAAAGGAAAATACAAGACAAGTATGTGTTCTTTTCCTTAAGAATGTATGAGCGATTCGATTTTTCTAAGTAAAAATTTTGGCATAATGCTGTGGTTTTACCGTAAATTAATACTTACAATTTCATTATTTGATCCGACCCGCATTGGCATCCCCCAAGTGCCCACACCAGATGTGACGATTACATGCGGACTAACAGTATCCTTTTGATAGTGTCCATAATCTACAACAAATACAGCATTTGTTATTAAGCTACCTGGAAATATTTGCCCCTTATGAGTATGTCCAGCCAGCACCAAATCAACATTTTCTCCATATTGTTCGATGTTGCTAGGTGTATGATCCATAACTACAACTGGAAGCTTAGGGTCTAGTGAAGCTATAGACTCTGTAATCTCCTTTCTTTTTAATTCGCCGAAACCTCCAATTGGCGAAGGGTCTACCCGTCCAAACAGAGCCAATCGTCCATCAATGATTACATATGTATCATTCAGGAGTTTGATATGGCTTTGCTTAAGGAAATTTATCATTTCATCAAATGTCTTTCCGCTATCATGATTTCCAAGACTACCATATACTCCATAGGTTGCTGTAATACTTTTTAATAAACCAATTGCTTTTTCAGGATTTTGCAGGGCATAATAATCGTCATTAAAAATATCTCCAGCTATACAAACAATATCAGGTTCAAGATTGTTTATATTTTTTACTATATTCTCCAGGCGTTTTTCAGAATTTACGGCACCTAAATGCAAATCACTGATTAGAACGATTTTCATACGGGTTGATAAAGCTGTTGCTTTTGTATGAATGTCATAAGAAACGTATTTGATCTGATTTGCATGATATATCCCATAACTTACAACTCCGGCAGTTAACAAAATTACAGATAAGCCGGTATAAAAGTGAATACTTTGAGATATGGGAGTTGGAATGATTTTTGTCATACGCCCAAGTAAAATTATAAGATCTGCTATAAGAAAGAAAATAAGCAGGTATATAAAAATGCCCATCCAATATGAGCTTATCCAGCTCATTGTTCCTTTTATAATGGTTGGCAATGGTAAGAAAACGATAACCAGTGACAAGGCAAAAAAACCATAAACTACTGTATACACGGCTTTGTTTATATATGGGAAAAACAATCGAATCCATTGAAATATTTTTCTTCCAATATACAAATTTAAGATGATGTAAAAAGATAAGATACATATCATACTTAACATAATACCTACTTTACTCATTATTTCCTCCTTCTTTGTCTGCCTGTTGTTATTTTTTCATATCCATTATAAAATTTGTGCGGTTTAAAAGAAACATTGGCAGTGCAATTTCTTATTTTTATCTTTTTTAAGTAAGAAGATGTGTAAACCATTTTTCTCTTTACTTGAAAGTTTTTCTTTAAAAATTTTTGTTTTATTTTATAATTTATTATTTTTTGGTATATAAAATATCTGTCTTTTCTATTAAACTGAAACATAGAAGGATTGAGCTTTATCTAATTGTTTGTAAACCAGTTAATGAAAAGCCTATGAGAAATAAATTATTTCCTTGTGATTGAAAAGGTAACGCTACATAAAACAGTTTTATGCCCAAAATAAAGGGAATAGGAAGTCGTGATTATGGAATTCAATTATTTTTATCTAGTGTATGAAAGAGAGTGGGACAAAACATGAATTTTTATTCTAATTAAATGAGTATTTTTAAATGATCAAATTCATACAGTCAAAAAACAAATGGGTATAAAACTTCATGTAAAATTATAATAGATTGTTCGTTTTTTCTTTAGAATCAAATTTTTTCCCAGCTTCTTTCCTTCTACCAACTTCAGAAAAAATTAATAGAAAATATGAATTACTAATGATTACAAAATTGGTTTATATGAAAAATCTGTAATAATCTTGCGTGAGTAAGTTTAATAATTTGTCACAAAGCTTCGGTTTAAAAATATTATTATATGATATTATCTTTCTAGAAAGTATAAATCTAAAATAGTTTTCTAGTAAAAGAAAAAGATGGGAGTGAGATTTATGAAAGGAAGAACGATTGCAATTACTATTGTAGTGGTTCTGGTTGTTTTAGTTGGCTGTATTTTCTTTGTGGGGGCACAGAAAGGAAAACCAATTACTGCGAACACAACGGAAGGGAAGGTTGCGCAAATTATTAAAAACAATCAATGTCTATCGTGTCATTCTACAAATCCAGAAGGGGTTTGGTATGAGAATTTTCCAATTATCAGCGGCATAATTGAAACCGATAGAACGAATTCTTTGCGCTATATTGATCTGGAAGCCGTTGTAAAACAATTGGAGGCTGGAGAACAAGTTTCACAGGTTGATTTGGCAAAAATCGAACAAAGTATGCTAAACGAATCAATGCCTAAAGCCAATTATAAGTTTATGCACTGGGGAACAGGGTATAATGATGAAGAAAAAGACATTATTACAGAATGGGTTCAAACCACACGCGCTACACATTATTCTAATGGCTTAGCAGTAGCGGAATTCGCTAACGATGCTGTTTCGCCACTTCCGGATTCAGTTCCGTATGATGAAGCAAAAGCTGCATTGGGTTTAAAGCTTTATCATGACACACGGTTGTCTGCTGATAATACTGTAGCATGTGCAACTTGTCATGTGTTAAACACAGGTGGAGTAGATAATCTAAAATTCTCTGAAGGAATTGACGGGCAATTTGGCGGCATCAATGCACCAACTGTATATAATGCATCTTATAATATCCAGCAGTTTTGGAATGGACGTGCAGCAGATTTACAAGAACAAGCAGCTGGACCACCATTGAATCCAGTTGAAATGGGTTCAACTGATTTTAACCAAATTATTGAGAAATTACAAAAAGATACTGGATATGTTGATGAGTTTGCTGCAATTTATGGATCAGAAGGTATTACGCAAAATTCCATTACAGATGCCATTGCAGAATTTGAGAAAACTCTGATTACACCAAACAGCAGATTTGATCAATATTTAAAAGGAGATACCAATGCTTTAAGTGCAGATGAAATTGCTGGTTATGAATTATTTAAGGAAAATAACTGTGCAACTTGTCATGTCGGACCAAGCATGGGCGGGCAGTCTTTTGAATATTTAGGAATTACTGCAGATTACTATGCAGATCGTGGTACTGAAATTAGTGCGGATGATGAAGGATTATTCGGATTTACCAATAATGAAAGTGATAAATACAAATTTAAAACACCTTCATTGCGAAATATTGAACTAACTGCCCCTTATTTCCATGATGGTTCACAAGAAACTTTAGATGCTGCAGTAAAGGCAATGTTTAAATATCAATTGAATAAGCCGTCTCCAAATCAGGGAGATGTGGATAAAATTGTATTGTTCTTAAAAACTTTAACTGGGGAAAATGAATTTATGAGTTATGACTCTTTAGCAAATTTAATTAAACCTTAAGGATAAAGAACGGTCAAAAGAAAGAGATGGATCGAAAGCATTGCTTTGGACTCTATCTCTTTTCTTTTGTTTAACTGATTTTTATTGGTAAAGTTTTGTATTGTATAAAATAGCAAAAGCAAAAAGTTTGATAAAAATAAACGTTCATTTGTTTTCACATATTGTTTATTATAAAATCAAAATACGTTGGTTCAGTCATTTTTCACAAGAATCATTTTTCGTTTTATAATCAAATCAAAAGAATGGTGAAAGGGGAAACTGGTTTGTATATTTATCCTGCGAAAGAAATTCAAAAAATGGATCAAGAAGCCGATCAACTTGGCTTGCCAACTTTTACACTTATGGAAACAGCAGGGACTGCTTTGTTTTACGCGATAAAAAAATATATAACAAAAAGCAGTCGTATTTTGGTTTTATCTGGTAAGGGCAATAATGGTGGTGACGGCATTGTGCTGGCGCGTTTATTAAAAATTAATGGTTACCAGGTGGATTTGGTTTTTCCGTTGGGTACACCAGAAAGCAGGTGTGCAACGGCACATTTTAAGTATTACCAACAGGTTGGATATGATGTTGGAGAAATTTCTCATTCATATGATGTAATTGTAGATGCTCTACTTGGAATCGGAATCCGTTATCCTCTACGTGAAGAAATCAAACAGTGGATTGACTGGATAAATTGTGAAAAAGCATGGAAAGTTTCAGTGGATATTCCATCAGGTGTACAGGCGGATTCTGGAAAAGTCGAAGCTGCTGTATCTGCAGATTTAACACTTTCCTTACATGGTTTGAAGCCATCTGCTTTTTTGGAGCCAAGTATGGATTTTTATGGTGAAAAAAAATGTTTATCGATTGGATTGCCACAAATGGGCTCTTGGAAATGTTGGACGAAAGCAGATACTCAGGAAAGATTCTTTCATCGCAATAACAACATGCATAAAGGTAGTTTTGGTACAGGCTTACTGATTGCTGGGACAGATGAGATGCCTGGCTGTGCAATTTTATCTGCAACGGCGGCTATGCGGGCGGGAATTGGAAAATTAACAGTTGGAACAACAAAATATGTTGCACAAGTGATTGCTGCTCATCTTTCAGAATGTTCTTATCGATATGATGTATGGCATGGGTGTTTTACCCAAGAAGCATTTGCATCTTATCAAGCGATTGCAATTGGTCCAGGTTTGGATCATATACCGAATTTGCAAGAGAAAATTGACGACTTTCTTGCAATGGATATTCCACTGATCCTTGATGCGGCTGCTTTACAAAAACGGGTTTATTCTGTAAAGAAACGAAAAGGAGCGGTTGTTTTAACTCCGCATCCAAAGGAAATGAGCCGAATTACTGGATATTCTGTTTTGTATGTTCAAGAAAATCGTCTGGCAGTAGCAGCTGATTATGCACAAAAAAATCATGTTATTATTGTATTAAAAGGTAGAAAAACGGTATGTGCATTTCCGAATGGGCGTGTTTTTGTTATTGAAACCGGAAATGTTGGACTTGCCAAAGGTGGAACTGGAGATACTTTAACCGGAATTTTGCTTGCCTTCCTTAGTTATTATTCAGATGTGGAAGCAGCAGTGTGTAATGCAGTTTATTTGCATGGTCAATGTGCTGATTATTGGGCACAAACAGCTGCAAAAACGACAATGCTGGCAACAGATTTAATTGGGCAGCTGCCCGTAGTAATGAAAAAATTTGAATCTGCTTCCCCTGATGTGATTTGACAAAATATTTTAGGTTGTTATTTTAATAGAATAAAAATATGAATCTACTAGTTATTTGGAAAATTGATTCAGTTGCCGTCATATGTGACAATGTTTGATCCTTGTTTTCCTTCTTTTCGTCGATAAAAACAAGCATATCGCGCCTTGTCCGCAATACAATATAGTATGCGAAAAGGGGTGATTTTTTTTGAAGTACATCAAATGGTCTTTCATTTTTTTTGTCATTTATGCAGCATTGGCTTATTGGTATATTTTCATTTATGCAGATACGTCTATACCAGATGATTTAATGGGTACAATGGCAGATCCAGCGATGTTTATGGATCAAACTATGCTAAAAGAGAGCAGCCGATATATGTCATTTAGGAATTTTTTGTATTTGCTAGAGATTCCGTTTGAATTTCTTGTGCTGTTTTTAATTTTGGTACTTGGGATTGCTAAAAGATTTGACCATTGGGCACAGCAGATCTCAAAATTTTCGATCGTCCAAGCTGCAGTGTTTACTTTTTATTTTTCCATTTTGGCTTTTATTGTAGATTTACCATTTTCTCTATGCTCTTATTGGATCAATCGGATGTTTGGAATTTCCGTTGCATCTTTTCATAGCTTTATGAAGGAAGCTTGGCTTGATTTTTGGATTTCTGGCTTGATGATGTTTGTTCTTGTTTTTATTGTGTATTGGTTGATGCAAAAAAGTGTCAAACGCTGGTGGTTATATGCATGGTTATTGTCTATCCCGTTTACCTTATTTGTTGTATTTATCCAGCCAGTTCTTATTGATCCATTGTACCAAACCTTTTCAGAAATAGAAAATAAGCAATTAGAAGCAAAAATATTGGAGTTGGCCAAAACGTCTAATATTCCTGCTGATCAAGTATATCAAGTAGAGATGTCAGATGAAACAAAAGCAATGAATGCCTATGTAACTGGAATTGGTTCGAATACAAGGATTGTTCTGTGGGATACAACATTAAATGGACTGACAGAAAACGAAATTTTATTTATTATGGCACATGAGATGAGTCATTACATTCATAAAGATATTTACCAAAATATTGTGGTTGAATTGATTTTGTCGTTTTTTTCTTTCGGGCTATGCGGTTATATCATTCGAAAACTAGAGAAGAAGCATATGTATCAAAATGGTAAAAGGGTATGGAGAAGCTTTGCAGTTTGGCCGCTGATTTTATTGATTACATCCATTGTATCTTTTGCTGCAACGCCGATTACCAATTGGGTTTCCAGACAAGATGAGCGAATATGTGATACATACGCAGTAAAAATAACAAAAAATCCGCAGGCAGGCATTCAAACTTTTCAGCAATTGGCAAGAAATTCGTTGGCAGAGGTAAATCCACCCAATTTGATTAAATGGCTGCGTTATGATCATCCACCACTAATGGAACGTTTAGAAATGCTTGATAAATTAAATAAAAAACAAGAAAATTAAAACTATGATAGTATTATACTTCATAGTTTTTCTTTTTATCTAATAATGTTATTTAAAATTTTTTAGAAATAAATGACAAAATATGTAGAAATATGATAGAATGGTAGTGATAGGATTAGGAGGTGAATTTTTATGGATGAAAAAATAAAAATGTACTTTATCCATAAAGGGACAATGGCATTATTACCAGTTTTTCTAGAAGATGGGAAAATTGGAACGAAAGTTTTAGAAGAAGGGAGAGAATTGGTTGTTCATTGTAAGCCAACATATATTGTTACAGCATCCTGCATTTATTACGGAGCAAGCTACAAAGGAAGAAGGGATGCAACAAAAGAATTGATTCAGGTGAATAGAAAGCCGCCAATTGCAGTCAATCCATACCATGAGGTTTATTTTTTTCCATCTTTATCGCCCACTCAAGAATTTTGTGGATGGTTTTCAAATGCACATATTGCGCATTTTAAGCGCATGTCCTACAATCAGTCGGAGATTACATTTTTGAATGGAGAAAAAATTCTTTATAACATTTCTAAAAATACATTGGAAGTTCAACTGTCACGTACATCTATTCTAAAATCCATTCTTTCCAAACGCTTCGCATACAGCAAAAAATTCCCCTACGAGCTACAACATTGAGTACCAATTTCATTTATTTTCCCAAATCCATTACTAAGGAGAATGTTTTTTTATCCTTACATAATGTACGGAAGAAATAAAGATGATTCATAGCATGCAAAAACCAGGAAGAATATGTTACGATAAGGAAAATAAACACAGAAGGTGAACCATTTGGACTTTGAAACATTTTGGGCATTGTTTACATCCGAAAATATTGAAGAGATGATGCAAACGTATGCGACTGCAGGTGGACCGCTTGTTGGAATTGTTTTACCTTTTATTGAGGCATTTCTTCCTTTTTTACCGTTAATCGTTATTGCGTTTGCCAATGCAGCAGCCTTTGGCTTATGGAAGGGCTTTTTTTATACTTGGCTAGGCTCTGTTTTGGGAACCATCCTTGTTTTTCATTTTATTCGTAAATTTGGACGTTCGCGATTGGAACATATTATCCATCGTTATCCGAAATTTCAACATGGTTTGGATTGGATTGAACGGCATGGTTTTGGTCCAGTATTTATTTTACTTTGTTTTCCCTTTTCGCCATCAATACTGATTAATATTGTTGGTGCACTTTCAAGAATGAATTATTTTCAATTTGTGCTTGCAGCTTTATTTGGAAAATGTGTGATGATTTTCACTTTAAGTTTTATTGGAAGTGACATTACTGCAATGATTGCAGAGCCAATAAAATCTGTTAAGCTTTTTATTTTAATTGGGCTTGTTTGGATGTTGGGAAAATGGGTAGAAAAAAAATATCAGTTTCATCAGAATACGCAAGAAAAAACGAAAAATGAAAAATAGAATAAAGTATTTTGTTTATTTTAAAAGTATTTATATGTTATTTAAAAATTTATGTATTGAAATAGTCAGGATTATGTGATTTAGATTCAGATCATGAGTATAAAGAAAATCAGGCATTTCGCTTGAAGCAAGGATTTCATTGGTGAAAATGGTGTATTACAGTTGAAGATTACAATTTCATGATGTAAGAGAGGTTTTAACATGGCTTTGCAAGTAATTTACGGGCGTGCTGATAGCGGGAAACATACATGGTTTTTGGAAAAAATTAAGAATGAGGTACTGCGTGATCCTTTCGGTTCGACCATTTATATTTTGGTTCCAGATCAAATGGTTTTTCAAATGGAATATGAATTTGTCAATGATGTAGAGTTTAGTGGAATGATGCGTGTACAAGTTGTTAGTTTCAAACGTTTGGCATGGTGGGTTATGCAGGAAGTTGGAGGGAGTGTGAAAACCTATATTGATCGGGTTGGAATTTGGATGTTGATTCGTAAGGTGATTGAGGAACAAAAAGAAGATTTGCAAATTTATCAACGCTCCATAAACCATTATGGTTTTGTAGAAGAGATAGAACGAATTTTTGCTGAATTCAAGCGTTTCTCAATTTATGCGTCTGACTTGCCAATGCTTATTTGTGCAGCAAAAGAGGCCAAAGATTTAACATTAGAAAAGAAATTAGAAGATTTAAAATTACTATATACATCTTTTGAACGTGCACTTGAGCAAAAATATTTAGATGGAACTGATCGTTTAAAGGAATTGGAAAGGCAGCTTTCAATGTCTGAAAAGATGTCAGACACGCAAGTTTATGTTGCCGGTTTTTATGATTTTACACCACAAGAATTGGAAGTTTTAGGTGCATTGATGCAAGTTTGTTCACGGGTTTCCGTTGTTTTAACATTAGATAGAAACCATGTGCAAAAAATGCAGGAAAATACTTTGTTTTATATGATGGAAGAAACATATCAGCAATTGATGCAGGTAGCCTTAGATCGCAAGATTTCGGTATTACCAGATATCTGTATCCAAAAGCAGACTAGCAAAAGACATGCTTCTTTACAGCATATTGAAAAAAATTATGATCTATATCCACCGCAGTCTTATCAAAAAGACAGTGCGGTCTATTTATTTACAGCCACAAATCGTCAGGCAGAAATTGAAAGCGTTGCTCGGGAAATTTTGCATTTAACTCGAGATTTTAATTATCGTTATCGGGATTTTATTCTTATTGTTCGAAATTCTGATGTTTATACAGATTTGATTCGGCATATTTTTGCAAAATTTCATATTCCAGTTTATTTGGATGCAAAAAATCCAATGCTTGCCCATCCATTTATTGAATTGCTTCGAGCCGTTTTTGCTGTATTTCAAACCAATTTTCGTTATGAGGCGGTATTTCGTCTTTTGAAAACAGGATTATTTTGGCAAAGTGGTCTTACAAAAAAACAAGAGCAATATAAAATTGATTTTTTGGAAAATTTTTGTTTATCGAATGGGATTTATGGAGAAAAACGTTGGAGAGATCCGGAGGCATTTCGTTATGTAAAAATTTATTATGGTGATTTGTCTTTTCGAAAACAAACAGATAAGGAGAAAGCCATTGAGGCAGATTTAAAGCAAATGCGAGAAGATATTTATACACCGCTTTCGCGTTTGTTTCGCTGTTTTAGGAAGAAAAATGCGACTGTTCAAGATAAAATGATTGGTCTTTATCATTTTTTAATGGAAATCCGAGTTACTGAGCGTTTAGAAGAATGGAGAAAAAATGCTGAAAGTGAAGGAAGGCTTGAGGAAGCCAATCAGCATGCTCAGGTTTGGGATGCGGTGATGGCATTATTGGATCAACTGGTTGAAATGATGGGAGAAGAACAACTTTCAAACGAAATATTGATCCGCCTGTTGGAATCTGGATTTTCCGCATTGCAATTTTCATTTGTTCCGGTTGCATTGGATCAAGTAATTGTTGGGGATTTGGAGCATTCTCGGTATCGGAATAAAAAAATTGTATTTATGATTGGTGTGAATGAAGGAGAATATCCAAAGGTAGTAACAGAAAACAGTGTGTTGAGTACATATGAACGCGAACGATTGAAAGAATCCGGGATTCGTTTGGATTATTCGGCACGTCAAAGAACTTTTAATGATCATACAATGATTTATATGGGCTTGACACTGCCAAAGGAGCGTTTGTATTTGACAGTGCCGCTTGCCAATGAAGAAGGTCGGGCACTTGTTCCTTCTATACTTATTCGCCGTATAGAGGAAATGATTCCGACAATTCATAAATATTTTTTTCCAAGTGAGCCAATGGAAGCGAATGAAGAAAATGAGCGGCATTTTATTACTGAAAAGAATTCCACCTTTACATATTGGATTCGCACTTTGCAAGCATATAAAAAAACAGGGCAAATTCATCCGGTTTGGTTTGAAGTGTATCAGTATTTGCAGATGAATCATTTTTTTCAAGCAGGAAATTTTAAAGCATCTGCCCTAGAGAGTTTATTTTATAAAAATGAGCCACAAAGACTTTCAAAAAATGTCACAGAAAGGTTATTTGGTACAGAGCTTGAAGTAAGCATTTCTAGAATTGAAAGCTTTAATCGTTGTCCATATCAGCATTTTTTACGTTATGGACTGGGGCTAAAAGAAAGAGATGTATATGCGATTGAAATGAGTCATATTGGCGATTTTTATCATCAATGCATAGAGGAAATGTTTCGGCGTTTGGAAGTATCAAATTTAGGTTGGGCAGAGCTTTCTAAGAAGGAAGCAGCACGTTTTGTGGATGAAGCCATTGAGCAGGTTGCTCCCCTTGTACAAAAAAATATATTTATGACTTCAAAGCGTTATGTTTATATGCTTAATAAGTTGCGTAAGGTTTTAAAGCAAGTGGCATGGATTTTGAAGCTTCATGCAAAAAAAAGTCAATTTCATCCATATGACATGGAGGTGACTTTTGGCAAGCAAGAGCAGATGCATACCTATGCCATTGGTCTGCCTGATGGAAAGAAAATTTATTTAAAAGGACGAATTGATCAGATTGACCAGACAACGATTCATGGTCAATCATATGTTCGGATTGTTGATTACAAATCTGGCGAGAAAAAGCTGAGTTGGAATGAGGTTTATTACGGACTTGCGCTTCAGCTTTTAACTTATTTGGATGTTGCTGTGGAAACGATGAGAATGAACGGTCAAAAACCGATCCCAGCAGGTGCTTTATACTTTCATGTGCATCGACCGTTTCTCAAACGGCAGGATGGCTTGCTACATTTGGCGGATTTGGAGCTTGACCGTTTAAAATGTTATCGAATGAATGGTGTGCTGATTGGAAATCCAGAAATTATTGGTGAGATGGATATGGATTTGAAAATTGAGGGCGGGAAATCAAATATTGTACCAGCTGAGTTGAAAAAGGATGAAACATTTTCGGCTCGTAGTGCAGTGCTTGCTACTGCGGATTTCCAAAGTGTACGGAGTTATGTACATAAGGTATTCAAAAAATCAGGGCAGGCCATTTTAGATGGGGAAATTTGTTTAAAGCCAATACAATTAGGTGGAAAAACGCCATGTGTATATTGCAATTATCGTTCTGTCTGTCAATTTGATCGTGGATTAGAGGAAAATCAGTATCAATATTTACAGAAAATGAGTGATAAGGATGTGCTGACACGAATCTTTAAAGAAGGAGAGCAAATGAAAAATGGAACGAATCATTCCAACCAAACCCGTTGATGCGATATGGACAGAGCCGCAGTGGCGAGCAATTTATGAAACGGGAGAAGATATTTTGGTCGGTGCAGCTGCTGGAAGTGGAAAGACAGCGGTTTTAATCGAGCGGATTATTCAAAAAATTATCAATCCAACGCATCCAATTGAGATCGATAAAATCTTAGTGGTGACCTTTACTGATGCGGCAGCAAGAGAAATGAGAAATCGTTTATCCGTCGCCATTGAAAAGGAATTGATTCAAAATCCGAATTCCGCACATTTGAGAAGGCAGATTGGATTGCTTTCAAGCGGAAATATTTCGACCATTCATGCGTTTTGTTTAAAAGTAATTGGTGAATATCACTATAAAATTGATATGGATCCGGCGTTTCGAATTGGAGATTCAACAGAGATGGAGCTTTTAAAAGACGAGGTACTTGAAGAATTATTGGAGAAACAATATGCTAAAGAAAATAATGAAGCTTTTTTTCAATTGGTGGATGCTTATACCTCAGATCGAAACGATGTATCTTTAAAGGAAATGATTGGGACGATGTATCGGTTTGCGATTACCAATCCGCATCCCGATCAATATTTAGAACAAATTTTGACTGGATATCATGTAAATGCAAAAAGTCGGCTGTCTGATTATATACCGACAGTCTATGTACTGGCAGCGATTTCGCGTTATAGTGATCAAGCAGTTCAAGCATTGCAGGCTGCGATGCGTTTTTGTGATGTACCTGGTGGTCCTGATGTGTATATTCCACATTTTGTGAAACAAAGACAGATGTTTGCCGACTTGTCAGAAGCTGTACAAAGAGGAAACTGGTCAAAAGTTGAGCAAGCATTTGCTGCGATTACATTTGAACGTCTGCCAGCGGCAAGTAAAAAGAAATATGATGAAACAATGATCTCACAGGCAAAAAAATTTTATGCTATTGTCAAGGATAAGGTGTATAAAAATTTATGTAGATTTTTTACAAAAAAGGAATCCGAACACTTGGCGGACATTCGGAGACTTTATCCGATGGTTAAGGAACTGGTGCGGTTGACTCGTCTATTTATGGTCGCATTTCAGGAGGAAAAAAGAAAAGGTGGACTTGTTGACTTTCATGATATTGAGCATTTTTGTCTGCAAATTTTATTGGAATGGGATGAAAAAACAAAAAGTTTTTCTCCTTCTGAGGTTGGATCATATTATGCACAATTTTTTGAAGAGGTTTTTGTTGATGAATATCAAGATACAAACCGTGTACAGGAGGCGATTGTGCAGGCTGTTTCACGATCAAAAGAGAGTGGTGGGAATTTGTTTATGGTTGGTGATGTCAAACAATCGATTTATCGTTTTCGTTTGGCGGAGCCAGACTTATTTTTGGAAAAATATGCAAGCTTTTCTTATGAGAAAAAAGGTAGCGGTTTAAAAATTGATTTGTCTCAAAATTTTCGCAGTCGAAAGGAGGTGTTGGGCATAACCAACTTTCTGTTTGGACGATTAATGGATGCTGCACTTGGTAATGTGGTATACGATGAAACGGCCAGACTCTATTTGGGAGCTGATTATCCTGATTGTTCTGATATGTCAACTGAGCTGTGGTTGATTGACCAGGCAGATGAGATGAAATTGGAATCCGATGATCAGCAGGAACCACTAGGTGCAGAGGAAACTTTTGAAGATTTGACGCGGTACCGCTTGGAGGCACGTTTGATCATTCAAAGAATTCAAGAGCTTAAGGCACAAAATTTTATGGTTTATGATGCGAAAGCGAAAACACGGCGTCCGTTTCAATATCGTGACATTGTTATTTTGGTTCGGGCGATGACGGGTGTACCTGAAATGATGGAAGAAATGCGAAAGGCGGGCATTGGTGTATATGGTGAAATTTCCAAAGGATATTTTGATGCAATTGAAGTCCAGGTAATGCTTTCTTTGCTGAAAATTATTGACAATCCGTTACAAGATATCCCATTTGCTGCTGTGCTACGTTCTCCAATGGTACATTTGTCAGAAGAGGTTATGACAGAAATTCGTCTAACCCACCACTCAGATAGTTTTTATCAAGCTTGTGAAGCTTTTGTAAAAGCGCCTTCTTTACGTGTGGATACAACGTCCGTTCAGCGTCTTTCTGGATTTTTAACAAAGTTGGATCAGTTTCGAAGGTATGCAGTTCAGATGGAGTTACCTGAATTGATTCATCTGTTGTTTGAAGAAACCGGGTACTTTGATTTTGTTGGGGGGCTGCCTGGCGGAAAACAAAGACAAGCGAATCTTCAGGCACTGTATGATCGAGCCAAACGTTTCAATCAAACTTCAATGCAAGGATTATTTCGCTTTTTACATTTTATTGATCGAATGAAAAAGCGCGGTGAAGATATGGGTGAGGCACGTGCGCTTGGAGAACAGGAAAACGTTGTTCGAATAATGAGCATTCACAAAAGTAAAGGATTGGAGTTTCCGATTGTATTTCTTTGTCAACTATCGAAAGGATTTAATTTGCGTGATCTATATGGTACTTACGTGCTCAGCCGGCAAGCTGGTATTGGTTTGGCATACCGTAATGGAATAGAAAGAATTGAATATGAAACTTTTTTACAAATGGGCATTAAAGAGGAACTTCGTTTGGAACAGCTTTCTGAAGAGCTTCGTGTATTGTATGTTGCTTTGACACGTCCAAAGGAAAAGCTCATTTTAATCGGAACTGTAAAAAATTTGGAGAAAGAAAAAGAAAAATGGCAGATGGCTGAAACAAGCTTAAATGACTTTGGTGTGTTACCCATCTATATGCGCGGTGAAGCAACCAGCTATTTGGATTGGATCATGTCGGCACTTTATGGGAAAATACCACTTGTAAATGGTGCGGTTTGGCGAACAGATGATATCCATCTAACGATATATCTGCCTAAGTCTTGTACACTTCAATGGAAGGAAGAAAAACTGGCACAGGATTCTTCAGAAATTTTTATGCAAATTCAAGCTCGGCGACCATTGAATGATGTTTGGGTGTCTGAAGAAATTGAAAAACGATTGCAGTTTGTTTATCCCTATCAGGCATTAACACAAATTGCGTCACATACATCGGCAACGGAAATGAAACGCAAGCAATTGGAAAATGAAAAGGAGCAGTACCAGACTGTGACCGGATTTCAGCAGTCATTTTCAATTGGCACCAATGAGCGGTTTGCACCGCCCGTATTTTTAAAGAAAAAAATATTGACAGCGGCACAAATTGGAACGGCTACACATTTTGTGTTGCAAAGTTTAAATTTAAAGGATGATTTAACGAAAAAAGGTATTGCCCGACAAATTCACCAGATGCTGCAAAAAGAAATGTTGACTAAGGAGGAGGCGGAAGCCGTTCAAGTAGATCAGCTTGTGCATTTTTTCAAAAGTCCAATGGGTCAAAGTTTATGTCAGTCCTCTAAAATTTATCGGGAGCTTCCATTTATTTTTGGTATTCCAATTGAAGAATTATATCCGCATATTCAACATGAAAATGAGAAATTATATGTAAAAGGTATTATAGATTGTTTGTTTGAAACGGAAACAGGGTGGATTGTTTTAGACTTTAAAACAGATCGTTTGGGTGGGAAATCATTTGATGAGATGCGCTCTGTTTTCCAAAAACGTTATGCAAAACAAATGGAGATTTATACACGCGCAACAAAAGAAATTATGAAATCATCGGTTATTGGTCGATATGTATATTTTCTTGAGGCGAAAGAGGTATTAAAATTTTAACAGAATGGATAGAAGTGCGTAAAACAGTAAGTATTGGTTTTCTTTTCATAAGCTTATTTTTTATGCTTTTTTCTAGAACCAAATGGTATATGTTATTATTTTTTTATAAAAAATTATTATTTCATCTGGTATCGTTTTTGTTTTAACGTCAGTCACGGTTTTCTGATTCATCACAGCAAATTTGCTGTATTCTTATTTTGATTGGTTTGAGAAAGGTTTGGGCGTACTATGAATTGGGCTGAATCAAGATGAAAATAGCTTTATAAATCGGTTGTGCGAGGTGCATGTTTGAAATGGTCATTCTTCTATTGATAAATTGTAGCAGCCTTTTTCAACAAGCTTACTAGGATGTTCGCAGTGCATTTTGTTTTCTTGCCTTGGCATTAGAAAGTCAGTATTTTTCATATATAGGTAAAATTGAAGATATTTTTAAAAGGCATGATATCAATGACAATGGATTGGTTGCAAAAGGTTCTTTACCTAATCTGTTTCTTCGTGGTGGCTGGGCATTTCATCGCATAATCTGGCTGATTATAAGCCGATTTTGCGATTTTTCTATTTATGCGTTTGCGACAATATTTTGGTCAGCAAGATGGGGTTCCAAAACAGTGGTTGCACTGACTCCGTTGTTGGTAACAATAAAGTTTCCTGTATTCACCGCTCCACTGCCGTTAAAGGTTTTGGAAGCATTTTTCGGTGAAACATACAATGTATCGCCAAAATTCGATACTCCTACATTATTTTCTACCTGAATGGCTCCGATTACGGATGGCATATTTTGTTCTCCTTTTCTTTCTTTTTTTCTTCATTTTGTGCGGCGATTTCCGCATAAGTACGAAAATCTCGAATATGTTTGATTCTTGTATCTGTTTGAATGGTTTCTGTACTTCCAATATGAACAATACTGGCTCCTGCCGCTCCAGTGATATATACTCTGTGAACTTTAATCGTTGGAAATACATGCATGTTTTGCATATTTGTATCAGAGACAATCGGTGTGTTAGGTTCTGGACGATGAAAAATTTCAAAATCGTTGAAGCCATATAAATCTTCCTCAAAATCAGCTGGTACTTGTTGGATAGCGATAACATTGTTTCGAGAACGAATTTGTCGAGAATCTCCAATATGAAGGATAGCAGCTTGTGAAGCCGAATAAATTGATAGGTAGTCAACAATGGAAGTTCTTGGATAAAAATTCAAAGACTTCTCCTCCTAACGTAAAGAGAGTGGGATATATGGGGTAATAATTAAAGATTCTGGTGGTGTGTCAAACATAGAATGCAGTTGAATCCAATAAGCATCTCCAATTAGGAAAATGCTTGAGCTTGCGACAGCACCCACATGAACATCACAAACTTCCAATTGATAGTTGGTCACATGAAAATTCATGATTTTTCCTCTCCCATCTGTCTAGGTAAATGCAATAAGAATACTTCAACCGCCTTTTGAATATCTGTTTTGAATGCTTGCAAAGTTTTTGCATTCAGTTCTTCTGGTGTAAGTGGTTTTGTTTGGTTTTGCAAAATAATACTCTGTTGAAAATGAATACGTGCTGGCAGTTGTCGACGAATATCATCTAAAATATAGTTCATCACTTCATTAGAAACCTCAACATCTAAATTTTTTGCGATTTGCTCAATTATCTTTTTGCCTTCTGTATACAAAAATTGCTCTGCTTTTTGTTGCATCAACTGGATCTGACGCTGTTCCTGCAAATGTGGCATAGGTTCATATTCTTTCATTTGCTCTCCTTTTTTTTCTCCGTTCACCTGAATTTTATCCCCAGTTACACTGAAATCTTCAACTGCTTCTTTGGAAAAAGGATTGAGGCCGATGTTTAAAGTTCCATTTAATTTTTCTACTTTTAATTGGTCAAATTTGTATTCGATATTATCAATCTTTGTATAAGGTCTTGCCTTTAGTTCTTCTATTTCAGTTTGTAGCATAGAGATTTTTTGTTCTAGGTTTTGAATACATTGTTCTTGTAACTGTATTCTTTGCATGAATTGATTCAATTTCTGTAAGAGTGTGTTAGAGTAATGATCCATTACGGATTCCTTCCTTTGATTTCAAACTGAATTAAGGTAGTTAAAAATATTTACGGGCAGATGAACAATTTTTATTAATAAATGGTGCTACTTATTTTTTTTCAATTGTTCTTTTGGATTGAAGATACTTTCGTTCATTCCAAGAAGTTTTGGAGCGGTTTGCGTAAATTGTCCAGTATTTAAATAGTTACCAACTGGTTTGATGCTTCCTACTGATCCAATTTGTAGAACCGATGAATTGGATACTCCACCAACTTTAAATTGTGAAATGAAAATGGACTGATGAATATAGTAGTTGGTTGTCATGTTTCCACCTCCGAAAAGTATTTCTTACATATTGCCAACAACGGGCATATCAAATTGACTGGTCGAATCAATATTGGTTTGATTTTCATAGTTTGCGATCTGGAGACCATCACCAGTATTAAACGATCCAGAGCCAGCGTATGTTGTGTTATAAGATATTGGAGAAATATAAAATACATCGCCAACAGTAAAAACACTGGCTGATCCCATACTGACTAAGTTGATAAATCCGACCATTGCAGGCATATCTTCACCTCATCTGTAAAAATTTGCTTATTGATATATATGCAAAACATGAAGGAAAAGTGCCTATCCAAATAAAAATATGTGCTTTTAGCTTTGGACAAACATACAGACAATCTGTTACAAAAACGAATAAGATATTTTGAAAATGTTAAGAAGGAGGAAAAAACATGAGTCAGAGTAAAAAACAATTGGTTGCCCCTTTAATTGAACAGCTACTTGAAACTGTGTTGCAGGAGAGCAATCTAAGAAGAACATTTTCTGATTCTAGCAGAAATTCTGAACAGGAGATCTCAACTCAGTTCAGCAGAATGATAGAAAAAATGCAAGCAAAGCAAAATTTTTAATGGAAAGGGAGAATATATGATGTCTAGAGAGTTTTGTCAAAGTAATCGAAGAAATCGAAATGGATGGATTTCGGATTTTTTAAATCAAAATGCGAGTTTTAATGTGGTGAATACAGATTTTTCGTCTGTTTTTCGACCAGATACAAGTGTTTCTGAATCAGCGGATCAATATCAATTCAGCAATCAAACACAAAATGAGAATTTGTGGATTGTGAACTCTTCTGATGTGTTGGTTGTTACAGCACAAATTCAGGCTGCAGCTTCCATTCAATTGGCCATTCAATTGGCTATTGCATTGATATTAAGTATTGTGATTGCCGATGAAGGAGAAAGTAAGGCGGTTTATGAAGATTTGCTTCAATTAACAGCTACCAATCAGTCTATGCGTCAGCAAACGGGCATTGTGGACAGTCACGATATCTTGGTTGTGAACGTAGACTTAGAAGCAAGTATTCAAATTCAAATTTTACTTCAAATTTTATTGGCATTAATTGCGGAATTTGAATTGCTTTAAGCTGAAAAGAGGTGACGATTGTAAATGGAGATGACTGAAACAGCTAAAGCTTTGGCGCAATCCATTGTGAAAGGATTGGTTGCTAAGCATAATTTAAAGTTAACCGATGAAGTGCGTGCGCAAATTACCAATGAACAAAAAGAGAGTATTCAGGCGCTTGTACAGAAGCTGGAGCAAGATGTGAAATCCATTGTAGAACAATCTTCAGAACAGTAAAATAATGAAGTCAGAGAAAACGATTTGAAGAAAAAATTTTTCAAATCGAGCTCTCTGGCTTTTTTTTGAATGCTAATGGATATGTATCTTTATGTTTCTATGATTTTAATTGAGTATACAAACCAAGATTGGTTTGTATCAGAATATGATCATTATCAGAATTTCGTTTGCTTTGTTTGAATCCATTTAAGAGATCAAGAATGGGTTCTTCTGTTTAAGAAGCTGGTTTTAAAATGTTAAACTGATTGATCATAAGTTAGATTTATGATTGTGGGCTCAAATCTTATATGGTTTGAAAGTTAGACAGCAGCGCAAAAACTTTTTACTCTGCTTAAGGCACATATTTTGATCCAAAAAGCTGGTTTCATATGTTTAATCGGTAATATTCAATTCCTCTGCTCGATTCTGGCACCTATGCATCGCCTTCTTTACGATTTCCTGAAAGTGGTATGATTCAAACACTTTTAAGGCTTCAATGGTTGATCCGCCAGGCGAGCATACATTTTGCTTCAATTGTTCTGGTGTTTCCTTTGTTTCTAAACACATTTTGGCAGCGCCCATAATGGACTGAGCAGCGAAACGAATGGCTTGTTTTCTTTCCATTCCATTTTCAACAGCCATATTGACCATAGCTTCAATAAACATAAATGCATAGGCAGGAGAAGAGCCGCTTAATGCGGTGATAAGATTCATCATTTTTTCTTCAACGACTTCAATTTTTCCTAAACAGGCAAAAATATCCAATATATTTTGTTGTTCTTCAATAGAAATTTCCAGTAGTGCGCTAAATGAGATTGCGGTCATGCCTTCATTAATTAAGGCGGGTGTATTCGGCATTGCACGAGCAATACGCATAGCTTGTCCGCACCATCGTTCAATAGAGGATATTTCAATACCGGCTGCAATAGAGATGAGAATGACATTTTTTTTTATGCAGTCTTTAATTTCCAAAATAATTTCTTTATATTGCTGTGGCTTCACAGCAAGAATTAAAATATCTGAAACGGTGGCAACGTTTTGATTTTTTGTAGTAGCTTTCACGCCAAATTCTTCTTGAATGGTTTCTAGTCGCTTTACATTCCGTCCACTGACTAAAATATTTTCAGCGGGTACTATATTGGCACGGGTCATGCCAGAAATAAAAGCATATCCCATATTTCCGGTTCCGATGCAGCCAATGATTTTTTCTTTCATAGCAGAGGTTTCCTCCTCTTTGGTTTCATAATGTTTTAGTTTGCTCAAAATATGTCAAAAAAAGTATAGCGTATTTTTTGGGCTTTCTCAAATAAAGTTCTAACAGCTTGATGATTTCATGATCAAAGGATTGGATGACCAAGGTTGAAATAAAAAAATTTCTGTCTGTATTTCTATCTGGGTATGCTAGAATATGTAAAGATTGTTTTCTACCAAGGTTAGACTTAACTTTTGTGCATGTTTTTGGTAAGATGAAAAGATGAGAAAGAAGATGGAGGAAATACATGTTACAAGTTACAAATGTCAGTTTACAATTTTCTACAAGAAAATTATTTGAAGAAGTGAATATCAAATTTACTCCAGGGAATTGTTATGGTTTAATTGGTGCAAATGGTGCGGGGAAATCTACACTGTTGAAAATTTTTTCTGGTGAGCTTGAGCCGACAACTGGTGAGGTTTCAATTACACCTGGAGAACGATTGGCCGTTTTAAAGCAAAATCATTTTGAATATGAGCAATTTCCAGTATTGGAAACAGTCATTATGGGACACAAGCGTTTGTATGATGTGAAGATGGAAAAAGATGCCATTTATGCCAAGGGTGAGCATATGACGGATGAGGATGGTATGCGTGCTGCTGAGCTAGAAGGAGAATTTTTGGAAATGAACGGTTGGGAAGCAGAGTCAGAGGCTGCGATTTTATTAAAAGGTCTCGGAATTAGTGAAGCACTGCATACCAAATATATGGCAGATCTAGCTGGCCCAGAAAAAGTTAAAGTGTTACTTGCACAGGCATTGTTTGGCAACCCAGATATTTTGTTATTGGATGAGCCAACCAATAACTTGGATATTCGTGCTGTTCAATGGTTGGAAAATTTTTTACTGAATTTTGAAAACACAGTCATTGTTGTTTCACATGATCGCCATTTCTTAAATAAGGTTTGTACACATATGTGTGATTTGGACTATGGAAAGGTTCAGTTGTATGTTGGCAACTATGATTTCTGGTATGAATCCTCACAGCTTGCACAGCGTTTAATGAGTGAATCCAATAAGAAGAAAGAAGAAAAAATAAAAGAACTGCAAAACTTTATTGCGCGGTTTAGTGCCAATGCATCCAAATCAAAGCAAGCAACTTCAAGAAAGAAATTGTTGGAGAAAATTACATTGGATGATATCAAACCATCTTCTCGTCGGTATCCGTTTGTTGGATTCACACCAGAGCGGGAGGTTGGCAATGATTTGTTGACAGTTGAGGATATTTCCAAAACCATTGATGGTGAAAAGGTACTAAATCAAGTTCGTTTTATTGTCAATAAGGGAGATAAAATTGCTTTTGTTGGAAGAAATGATTTGGCAATTACAGCATTATTCAAAATTTTAATGGAAGAAATGGAGCCAGACACCGGTACATTTAAATGGGGTGTTACAACATCGCGTGCTTATTTTCCAAAGGATAATTCAGCATTTTTTGATGATTGTGAGGAAAATTTGGTCAACTGGTTGCGTCAGTTTTCTCCAAAGGATGATTCGGAATCGTTTTTGCGTGGTTTTTTAGGACGGATGTTGTTTAGTGGTGAGGAAGTTAACAAAAAGGCAAGTGTGCTCTCTGGTGGTGAGAAGGTGCGATGTATGCTTTCCAGAATGATGTTAAGTGGAGCCAATGTATTATTGTTTGATGATCCGACTAACCATTTGGATTTGGAGTCGATTACAGCGCTAAATGAAGGAATGAAAAATTTTAAAGGTACAATTCTTTTTACTTCACATGACCATGAAATGATACAGACTGTTGCCAATCGAATCATTGAAATCACACCAAATGGTATCATAGATAAAATGACAACTTATGATGAATATTTGGAGAGTGAAGAAATTCAGAAACAGGTTGAAGCCATGTATTAGAAATAAATAGAGGCAGGCATATCCGCATGTTGGTATGATAGGAATACAGAGAATTTTAAAGACTCTGTATGTATACGGACTGACGGTTTGCCTGCTTTTTTATTGAATGTTTAAATGTTCAGTTAAAAAATGGTCAAGCCAGTCTGTTTGATGAATTGGAATCTGGATCATTTTTGTAACAATCATGAGTGTAATACCATGTACGATGGACCACATCGCTATAATATTGTTTTGATAACGTTCTTTTGGAATGCCAACAGATTGAAAATAATGGATAGCCGTCTCAGTAAAAAAACGATAGGATAGGCTCTGCTCTATATGAGTAGACAGATTCTCAATATTTTTATTTTTCCATCGTTCAATAAAGAAAAAATGAAAATAATTCGGGTGATGGACAAAAAATGTAATATAGGCACTGCCCATTCGGATTATTTGTTGATATGGCTCATCTGAAATTTGTAAAATTGCTTCCTTTAGCGCCGTGGTAAATTGTTCGTCAATATATTGATATATGGCATGTAGCAAGTCATCTTTGTTTTTAAAATGTTTATAAGGTGCGGCATGACTTACTCCGCATTGATTGGCAACTTTTCGCAAAGAAAGTTGTTCTGGGGTGGTGACGTTTAAAATTTCGATACCAGCTTCAATGAGAGCTTGTTTTAATTGTCCATGGTGATACTTTTGTGTCATAAAAAACTCCTTTATAAAAGAGTATAGCATATACATGAAAAAAGTGAAATTTCTATAAAAAAGTTGACAGTGGAAACATATGTGGTAAAATAATGTTAATAATGTAAACATATAGGAGTTGGGAAATTGCTATGCATTTTGATGTTGTGGTTGTAGGTGCTGGTTTGGGAGGATTGACCAGTGCCTTGTATTTGGCAAATAAAGGTAAACGTGTGGCAGTAGTAGAAAAGCACCATATTCCAGGTGGCTATGCAACCAATTTTAAACGAAAAGGAAAAAATGGCAAAGTATATGAATTTGATGTCTCTTTACACGGAATCGGGAATTTAGAAAAGGAAGGCATTTTATATGGAATACTGGAAAATCTTGGTGTAACAGATGAAGTATGTTTTTTGAAAAAATCAGAAACTGCAACGTATAAAACATTGACCAATGAAATAGATTTATACGATGATTTTCAAACATATAAGAAAGATTTAAAAAGACGTTTCTCAGATTATTCTGAGGGAATTGAGGCGTTGTTTAGCTTTTTGAAGGATTTAAGCGATGATATGCAAAAGGTCAGCAAAGAAAAGAGATCACCGAGATATTTTAACCAACTTGCACCGATATCTTTAGATACATGGCTTCGGAGTTATGTGGATTACGATCCATTTGTTGAAGAATTTTGTACATTATGGCTGTACTATGGTTTACCACCTAAACAGTTAAGTGCATTATATTTTTGTTTGGCTTGGATTGGCTATCATATTTATGGCACATTTTATATTGAAGGTGGTGCACAAAAGCTTTCAAATGTTTATGCAAAGAAAATAAAGGAAAAAGGCGGGATGTTTTTTTTCAATCAGGAGGTTGAAGCACTTGAGGTTGATGAAAATCAACTAAAAAAGGTGATTACCAAAAAAGGTACAGTGTTGACCGCTGATATCTTTATTTTAAATGGAGATCCGTATGAACTGTTTTGTCGTGTGAAAAATCCCAATTCATATACACAAAGTTATATTGAAAAGCTTGGGCAGTTGCAAGTTGGCGTCAGTCTTAGTCAACTGTATATCGGTTTGGACTGTTTACCCAAAGAAATCGGCGTGAAAAAAGCAGATTATTTTTGTATAAAACATACTCCTGAACAAAGCTGGACATATATTCAAGAAGGAAATTATGAAAAAATGGATTTTGCTATTACAAATACAAATGCAAAGGATCCGAATTTGAATCCAAATTATGGAGCAATTGCTATTACAATCGGTGATTTGGCAAGCCATTGGCCTGAATATGGGACAGAAGCATATCGAGAACAAAAAGAAGCAGTTTCGCAAATATTGTTGACAAAAGCAGAGGAATTTTTCCCAGGATTAAAAGAGCATGTAACACTGACGGAATTGGGAACGCCACATACAATGAAACGTTATACGAATAATCGTGAGGGGGCAGTTTATGGCTGGAGTCAATCTGTTACACAAGCAGGATTTGATAGGCTTGCACCTTTAACGAGTCTTTGCAACGTATTACTGGCAGGAAGTTGGACGCAGCCGGGTGGAGGCTATGAAGGTGCGATTACAAGCGGTTATGAAACAGGTAAAATTGTTGATCAAATATTAGAAGATAGGGGATTGAAGAAGTCAGACCCTGATATAGTGGAAAAAGAGGTGACACAAAAAACAATCGAAATGTTTTTGATTGGTATGTGTGAAGGTATCAATCGAACTGCAGCCAAAGATTTGAAGCTTCGTTATCATTTTGTTTTTAACGAAAAATACGATTATTATATTGAAGTAAAAAATACACAGGCAAAAGTATATGTTTCGGAACAGCAATTGGTGGCTCATGCAACAATCAGAGTTGATTTTAACATATGGAAAAAGATTTCCTTTGGTGAGTTAAGTGGTGATTTTGCCGTTCGAACAGGAGAATTAAAAATTGAAGGTGATATGGATGCCTTTATGAAAATTCCAGATTTATTTCCTGTTTTGGCTCCGTCTAAAACCATATCGAAGCAAAAGGAGAGAACTGTAAAAGCGGAATGGCTCATTTTGTGTACGTTTGTACCTTGGATTTTTTATTGGGCAGGCGGACATTTTATACCAGCGGAAATGATTTCCAGTGTAGGTACCATTTATATGGTTTTATTGTTGTTTTTCATTAAACCAAAGTATGCACGTGAGATAACCATTTTAGAGGGTACAACCTTATTTGCTATGGGTTTGTATGGTATGTTGTCTGCATTTCATATTTTATCTGACACCCAAATGACGATTTTAATAAATGGAATTTTGATTTTGGTTTGGTGTGGCAGTTTAATGATAAGAAAACCGCTAACCATTCAGTATACAAGGCATGATTATCCATCTTTTGTAGTCAGCAGTCATTTGTTTTACAAGATTAATCAGCATATTACATTCATGTGGACAGTGATTTATTCTGTACAGCTTTTTGGTGTCCTTTTATTGCCTTATCCGTTTAATCAATTGATTTATCTTTTATCGGTAGCTGGTTTAATTTTTACCTTCGTATATCCAAAACAAAAAACGAGGGTACATAATTTTTCTAACCAAGTCGATGCGAAATAAAAATTTTGTACATGCCTTGGTTCAGATTCTATGACAGTCTCCATATTTTTATATCCTTGGCGAGAAATCGCTCACCTTTATAGGTGTTGTGATGGCTCGTCTCTTTTTTTATGCTATGTGTAGTCACAGTTTATACAAGAAATGAACGGATATCATCATGAAAATTAGACCGTCATAATCATTCAGTCTTTTATTGTATGCGTTGTGAAATACAGAAAAAGTGTACTTGATGATAGATCAGACTATACAAAAGACATGTTTATATAATGATCTGAGAGCTACAATAATAACGTTGGTTAACTAAAGTTATGATGTTGATCATATACATATTTTGTTTAGGGTACATCTTCATTCAGAGATGACAAAATTCATCCATGCTGATAAAAGTCGCGCTCTTGTCCGATAAAATATGATGTCTCAAGCGTAAAAATACCTTTAGAAAGAAGTATTTGGATCTAAAAGTTTTTGTCTTCTAATTAGCTGATGTGCATCAACAGAAGCTATGAAGAGTATATTCAAGTGATTCAATCATTACAAATTAGAGAATAAAGGAAACTTATGGAATGATTAAAAGTCGATGGCTCTATAATTTATTTATAAAAATAATAAAAATATTCATTGTTTTATTTTATCTATCAAGCTATAGGTTCATGTAGCTAAAAGTAAAATAGGATGTTTGTAAGAAAATGAGATTTTTCTATTTCAATACAATATAAGAAAGTTTTTCTTTTTTGAAGGACATAGATAGCTTAGTGAATAAAAGAAACCTCTACTGGTAAAGAAATATGTGAACAAGTATGCTGAAGTGTTTGGTTTAGCAAAGTGGAGAGTTGTTCACAGGTTTGGATATCAGAAAAAATTGTGATATTTTATACATAGGTTCTGTTTTTTTGATTGATTGGATAAAATGGGCTTAGTCGATTTCATTTTTTAAAGATACACAGAGATTTTTTTCATGTATAATAAAGAAAAAAATAATCAGATGGGTGAATAGGAATTGAAAAGACAAATTCGTGAAATGTTGAATGAAAAATTTACAGGCTTATCCAGAGATGAGTATACATTGAAGCTAAAACGCATGATGATAGAACGTTTAACGAAACAATATGAGTTGGCGATCAAAGGCGGTGGCGATGAAAAAATTGTGATGGATCAAGTTCAAGAGGCTATTGAGCATTATAAAGATGCCATTCAAATGATAGAAGAAGCTGATCTTTGTTTGTATGGAAAGGAAGGAAAACCCACACATAAAATTTTAAAAACGATATTTCGTTCCATTTTTTTATGGGTCATGGTTTTTAGTTTATACTTCTTAATTAGCATTGTATTTGAAATTTGGAGTATCAGTTGGATTCTTTTCTTATTCGGAGTTGTATTGCAATGTTATATTATTTTCAGGCTTTTTACACCGAAGTTATAATGATAAATAACATAAAATTTTGCCATAGAAGTTGAAAAAATGCCATTGTATGCTCCATTCTACCAGAGCCTACGATGGCATTTTATTTTTATTCAAATACTTTTTTGAATTGATCAAAAACCCAATCCAATTCTTCCTTTGTAATCACAAGTGGTGGTGCCAAGCGAATCACATTGTCATGAGTTTCTTTACATAGCAATCCGAGATCTTTTAATTTTTCACAATATGGGCGCGCTTTTTCATGCAGTTCAACACCGATAAATAAGCCGCGTCCGCGTACTTCTTTAATAACAGGTGCGGTTAAGGTTTTCAACTTATTCATTAAGTACGTACCAGATTCCAAGGATTTTTGACATAGATTCTCATCAATAATAACATCTAAAGCTGCAATGGAAACTGCACAAGCAAGCGGGTTACCACCAAAGGTAGATCCGTGCGATCCAGGCTCATAAACTCCTAAAATATCATGATTTGCTGCAACACATGAAATTGGAAGAATTCCTCCACCTAATGCTTTTCCTAGAATATACATGTCAGGTACCACATTTTCCCAATCAGAAGCAAACATTTTTCCGGTACGACCAAGCCCGGTTTGAATTTCGTCTGAAATAAAGAGTACGTTGTTTTCTTTACAAACAGCAAGTGCTTCTTTGAGGAAACCATCTTTTGGGATTAAAATGCCTGCTTCGCCTTGAATTGGTTCAACTAGGAAACATGCTGTATTGGGTGTAATGGCCTCTTTTAGCTGTTCAATATTTCCGTATTCAATCAGTTTAATACCTGGTAAGGTTGGACGAAAGCCGCGAATATATTCTTCATGTGAGGATAAGGAAATGGTTGCAATGGTTCGACCATGAAAATTATCCAGACAAGCGATAATTTCTTGCTTCCCATCTTCTACACCTTTAGAGTCTACTGCCCAACGACGTGCCGTTTTTAAAGCAGTTTCTACAGCTTCAGCACCGGTATTCATTGGTAAGACCATATCTTTTCCAGTTAATTTGGCGACTTTTTCATACCAAGGACCAAGTTTATCATTATGGAATGCACGAGATGTCAATGTAATTTTATCAACTTGGTCTTTTAATGCCTGTACGATACGTGGATGACAATGTCCTTGGTTGACAGCAGAGTAAGCAGACAAGCAATCCAAGTATTTATTGCCTTCGGGATCTTCTACCCAGCATGCAGAACCTTTTGATACCACAATGGGTAGTGGTAAATAGTTTTTTGCACCATATTTCTCGGTAACAGAAATGATTTCTTCTGATTTTGTAGCTGTTTGACTCATATAAAAACCTCCCAAAATTTTCTAATGGCATTATTCTATCATGTATATGCATTTTTGTGTATAAAAAACCAATAAAAATTTCGGTAGAGGGGTATTTTTAATCGGACAAATGAAATTTTTGTCCATTTGCCAATAGAAAATCAAACTGATTATCTGTAAATATTTTGTTGGAATAATAAAAAGTGTGGGATAAGGCGCAAGGCAGCCATCCATTGTCAAAAAAAATAAAATTTACACCCGTTCCATCTGTTGTGTCCATGAATAAAGCTGTGTTATGACAGTATAGGCAGTCAAATAATGAATAGTGCAGATCGTTCAGAAATTGTGTGATTTTTAACAGTTGTTCATGTGTCAATTTGGCTAACCATGCTTCATAGGCAAAAGGGAGGCGGGTTTGTATGCGAAAGGGCATATTTTCTGTAACAGGTAAAAGCTTTTCATCCGCTTGTAAATATTGTTCACTGTAATATTGAAGAGATACCCATTCATCAACTGCTTTTAAATATCCTTTGATTTCAAAATCTGCAAAGGTTTCTGGTGTAAACGAAAAAGCTTCCTCTGTTTCGGAATCAAAAATCAGCCAGTGGGTATCGATTTTTTCCAGTGTTGCGTTTTTATAAGCACCTTTTTGTGTTTGGATAAAATGTTTTTTCCATTTGTTTAACATATTTTTTTCCTCCAAAGTTGTTTGTGTTGGTTATATAAGGTTATTTTTGCCGCTTAGTATAGAGAGATAAACGTTTGTAGGCTGTAGATTTTCTTTTTTAGCAAAATGAAAGTCAATTTTTGCAAAAGCTGCATACACTAATTTTTAGATAGGCGATTGCAAGAAGAAGGAGGCATCATATGTGTGGGATAACAGGCTGGGTTGATTTTAATCAGGATTTATCGCAAAAGAAAAAAGAAATAAAGGCAATGACAGAAAAAATGATTCATCGTGGTCCAGATGCAACCGGATTTTTTTTCGATAAACATGTTGCGTTTGGACATAAACGTTTAATTGTAATTGATCCTGAGGGCGGCAAACAACCGATGACCATTAAAAAGGACAATAAAACGTATACGATTTGCTATAACGGAGAGCTGTATAATACAGACGAGCTTCGTCAAGCGTTGCAGCAGAAAGGATACCATTTTTCCTCACATTCAGATACGGAGGTGCTGCTTACATCATATGTTGCATGGGGGGAAAAATGTGTAGACCATTTCAATGGGATCTATGCCTTTTCTATATGGGATGCTGCAAAAGAAATGTTGTTTGCAGCAAGAGACCGACTTGGTGTAAAACCGTATTTTTATTGTTGTAAAACCGGACAATTTTTATTTGCTTCTGAGCCGAAGTGCTTTTTTGTAACCAAAGAGATAGAAGCGAAAATTGATCGTTCAGGTATATGTGAGTTGATTGGCTTAGGTCCATCGCATACACCAGGGCATGGAATTTTTACCGATGTGCGTGAGCTGCGAGGTGGGCATGCGCTCAGTTTTTCTAAGAAAGGATTGAAGATTTGGCGATATTGGAATGTAAACAGTTATCCACATGAGGATTCTTTAGAAGAAACGCTCGAGCGTGTGCGAATTCTGATTATGGATGCAGTGAAGCGACAATTGGTTTCAGATGTTCCGCTCTGTACGTTTCTATCCGGTGGACTGGATTCTTCATTAATAACGGCTGTGGCGGCAAATGCATATCGAGAAAAAGGAGAAGTACTGCATACTTATTCTATTGAATATGAGGGCAATGAGCAGTTTTTTTGTGCGAATGAATTTCAACCGAATTCTGATGATTGGTTTATTCAACTAATGTCAGATACTTTTTATACCAAGCATCATCGTTGTGTAATTACACAGCAAGAGCTATTTGATGCATTGAAGGAAAGTGTAAAGGTGCGAGATATTCCAGGTATGGCGGATATTGATTCTTCGCTGTATTGGTTTTGTCAACAAATTCGAAAAGATTTTGTTGTTGGACTTTCTGGTGAATGTGCAGATGAAATTTTTGGTGGATATCCGTGGTTTTATCGCAAAGCGGATTTGGAGAGCGGAACATTTCCATGGATGCGCTCTATTGGTCAGCGGACAGCATTGTTGCAAGAAGGATGGAAGAAGAAATTGGCGCTTGATGAGTATTTGTCTATGCGCTATGAGGAATCGGTTCAGGAAGTTCCATTATTGGATGGAGAAACGGATGAGGAGCGGTTTCGTCGAATTTTATTTTATTTAAATATGGTTTGGTTTATGCCGACGTTGTTGGATCGGAAAGATAGAACGAGTATGGGAGCCAGTCTTGAGGTTCGTGTACCGTTTTCTGATCATCATGTGGTTGAGTATGCATGGAATATTCCATGGTCTATGAAAAATTTGAACAATCGAGAAAAAGGTCTTTTACGTGAGGCATTTAAAAATGATTTGCCAAAGGACATTGTCTTTCGGAAAAAAAGTCCATATCCCAAAACTCATCATCCATTGTATACTGAGCTGGTTACCGGATGGCTAAAAGAGGTTTTGAAAAATAAAGACAGCATTTTGTATGAACTTTTCGATGCGAAAAAGTTACATGAATTGGCGGATACAAAGGGTGCTGCATTTCAATTGCCGTTTTTTGGGCAATTGATGACAGGTCCGCAATTTTTGGCATATTTATGTCAGTTGGACTATTGGGCGCAACTGTATGCTATACAAATTACAGATTAGATTTTTAAAAGGCAAGCTAAAGGCGTAGATCCTATAAATTGTATTCATGATTTAAAAAATATTGAGATTGACATTGTTATTGTAAAACCGCTGCTTTTTATGGATAATTCATCTGAAAAAGGCAGCGGTTGAATGCTCATTTCATAAGAAATCGTTTGCTTGATTGTAGCATTTATGATAAAAAGGTTCTGTAAATCCATTGTACAAAAAGAGAGGGAATTTACTTTTGTGATTTGTCTTCGTATTGTAGTGCGTTTTTCCCCTCTTCGCCCGTGCGAATTTTTACGACGTTTAAAATTGGTGAAACAAAGATTTTTCCATCACCATAATTTCCAGTTTGACAAACTTGTTTGGTCACTGCAACCACATTTTCAATTGGTGTATCACATACAATGATTTCTAGCTTGATTTTATGATTTAAATCAACCTCGACTTCGTTTCCGCGATAGATTTCTTTAAATCCAAGGGACATGCCAGCACCTAAAACTGTATATACGGTTAATCCAGTAATACCGATTTTACTCAATTCTTTTTTGAGTGCTTCATAGTTTTCTGGGCGTGTAATGATTTCAATTTTATAAATTCTCGTCTCCATTTTTATTTTCTCCTCCTTTTATAGAATGGGTCTTTCATATGCTTTTTCTCCATGAATGGAAAGATCCAGTCCAATCATTTCTTGCTCAGGTTTTACACGAAGTGATGTGAAAGTTTGAATCCCTTTTAAAATCAGGAATGTAATCACAACAGAGAAGATCATTGTAAAAAGAATACCCATACACTCTGTTAACAGATGTTTAGGATCTCCATAAAAAAGACCGTTGGCACCTGCTTCATTGACTTTGGTGGTAGCAAATAGTCCAGTTGCCATACCACCCCAAATTCCTCCGATTCCATGTAGTCCAAAAGCATCTAGTGTATCGTCATATCCAAGTTTTTGTTTGATTGCGGTGACACCATAGAAGCAGACAATTCCGCCAATAAATCCGATCGGTAGGCTGGCAAAGATTTCCACAAATCCACATGCTGGTGTAATGGAAACGAGTCCAGAAATGGCACCAGATACGGCACCAAGAACAGTTGGCTTTCTTTTTGTTGTCCATTCGACAAATGACCATCCGACTGCACCGGCTGCTGAGGCAACCATTGTTGAAATAAAGGCATTCATTGCAATAGAGTTAAAGGTTAAAGCACTGCCAACATTAAATCCGAACCATCCAACCCAGATCAAGGCTGCACCCAAAATGGCAAGAGGCAAACTATTTGGGGTAGAATTTTTGGCATTGGAACGTTTTCCAAGTAAAATGGCGGCGATTAAACCAGATATCCCAGAGGAAATATGAACAACATTTCCACCAGCAAAGTCTAGAATGCCTAATTGACTTAAGAAACCTCCTCCCCAAATCATATGTGCCAGCGGATCATATACCAATGTGGTCCACAGCAAAATAAAAATAATAAATGGTCCAAATTTCATTCGTTCGGCAATGGATCCAGACAAGATTGCGACAGATAATATGGCAAACATCATTTGAAACAGCATGAATAATCCGCTTGGAATGGTTCCGTTTAAGGTCTCAAATCCAGTATTCTTTAATCCGATAAAATCTAAGCCACCGATTACTCCGAATACATCTTTTCCAAATGCAAGTGTATAACCAAGAAATACCCATTGAATGGATACGAGTGCGATGGCTGTATAGCTATGCATAGTTGTACTTAGCATATTTTTGCTGCGAAGCATCCCTCCATAAAACAGCGCAATGCCTGGTGTCATAATAAATACAAGCAATGTACATAAAAACATAAAAATCGTATCGCCCATTTCCATAATACTTCCTCCTAATAAATGATCTTGTAACATCATTTTATGTTATATTTTATTACATAATAATTTTTTTCAAAGGAAAAATCAAGGAATTTTTAAAAAAAATAACATTTAATGTTATAAAATATAACATATAGAAAGTTTTTTCAGGATTTTACAAGGGAGGTGAAAAGGAAAATGCAACCATAAAATTGATAAATGAATAATGAGCCATTGTTGATTTATTTGAGTGAGTTTTAACAGGATCAAAGGGATGTGTAAAAATAAACTATGTATTTGATTTTGGTTAACCCATATGTGGTTTCATACGATTGTCTACAGAAATGGTATCTGTTTTTTGTTTTTTTTCTGTGTTAATACTAAAGGTGAAGGGAAATGTATAGAACATTATGACAAAAAATATTCATGACGGATAGATATGAAATATCATAACTTAAGTAACGGAATATTGCGATAAAGAGTGGAATGATTGGGTTTGTTCGTGAACAAGAGAATGAATAAAAAAAGAGTGTAAAGCTGAAAAGATCACGACCTTATTATGAAGAAAGTGACAAAAAAGACCACATTTATTTACTATGTTACTATAGTTACATCCTTTCAAGTATGACATTAAGTCGAATCATATACCATTTGAAAGGTAAAGCGTTAAGTTTGTCATAAGAGGAATTTCTTAAATAAAAAAAGATATTAAAGATCATCATTTATAGGCTAGAGGCTATTTTTGTGCTACGAGAAAGTTATGGTGATTGAAGAAGTGGCGAACGTTTTAAAATAAGAATTAAGGCTACTCGTAATTTTATGCTTAAGTTTTTACTTTCAGATAACTTAAATGGGTAAGTTTGACTTTTAATTGTTAACATCCATGTTTAAATCAGGGATAAAACAAAAAGATTTGATTTAAAGAAAAAAGACTGTGGGTGCAAAATTCTATATAAAGTTTTCCATTGGTTCATCTTTATAACCAAACATATGAATTTTATGATTTTGAAATATTTGTTGATGAGAATAAGGTTTTTCATTTTGTCTTGGTTTCTTATTTAACCCGATAAACATCAGATAATTTTTTGTGAAATTGAGACAAACCTATTCTAGTTCTTAAAAAGGCTGATTCCAGATCTGTTCTTATCGAAGGATTTACATAAGCGAAATTTTTATAGGGGAAAAGATGAGTATGCTCTTTCTTGTTATCTGTTTTTTGACTGAGCAGAAAAAAGCAGAACGATAAATGCGAAGACATGATCTTTGGATTTTGTCCTGTTTTTCCATCCATCGTTTGAAATATGTGAATTTTATGTTTAAATCAAATAAAAAAAGAGTTTTCTTCAAATGTTAGCAAAACTCTTTTTTGGGGGATGGGTAAATATTTCCAATAAGAAATATTTTACTATGATTTGAGCTTATATCTTTTCGAAGAAATACGTTTCCATAGATGTAATTTTGTGAGTCTATTTTTCTTTGTGTTAATAGCATTAAGCTCTTGTGGTTTCCATAAATATAGTCATCAGTCGACTTGTATATTTATTGACGCCATATTGTTTCAGTTACATTATAGGGGACAAAAAATAAATTGTAAAGGGCTTTTATAAAGCTTATCAATTATCTGAAAATATCCGAGTATGTGAAATCATACACAATAAAAGATGTACTGTTCCTGTAAAATAAGAAAGTATATTTCAGAATAAAATGAATTTTACGATCGATAATTGACAAATTGCAGTTCAATCGGCAAATCTTTTTGTTTTAAAAGTGCAATTACTTGTTGCAATTCGTCTTTGCTTTTTCCAGTAATGCGAATTTGTTCATCCTGAATTTGTGATTTCACTTTTAATTTAGACTCTTTGATCGCTTGATTGATTTTTTTTGCATTGTCTTTGTCGATTCCGGAAACCAGTAAAATATTTTGACGAACAGTATTTTGTGAGCCAGCTTCAATTTTTTGCTCATCTAAATTTTTAATGGGTACATTGCGTTTGATCAATTTGCTTATTAAAACATCTTTTAACTGATTTAATTTAAATTCATCATCGGAAATCAATGTGAGTATGTCCTCTTTAAGCTGGATATCGCTTTTGCTGCCTTTAAAATCATAGCGAGTTGAAATTTCTTTTATTGCCATTTGAACTGCATTTTGTACTTCCATTTTGTCAATTTTTGAAATGATATCGAATGAACAATCTTTTGCCATTTGGGAAATCCTCCTTATGAAAAAATAAACAATAAATAATTCCAGTATATTATACAAAGTTTTACTGAAAAATAACAAGCAAAGGGATATCTTATGATATACTGAAAGGCAAAAACAGCATTGTTTTTTGAAAAAATAAATCAATGATTATAAAGGAGAATGTAGTTTGGGAATCGGAGAAGTGGGTAGCTTGGAGATTATTCGTTCGTTTGAGGATGGATATATTTTGGATGGAAAACCTGAGGAAATTTTTTTACATAAAAATGAGGCAACGCAAAATTTTATGGTTGGTGATACGGTTCAAGTATTTGTATATCGAGATCATCAGGGGCGTATTGCAGCGACGATGCATATTCCAAAAATTCGTCCAGGTGTTTACGGATGGACAGAAGTGATAAAGGTATTACCTGAGCGGGGCGTTTTTGTTCGAACTGGATTGACAAAGGATTTATTTATCGGTGCTTCTGATTTACCAGCACATTCAAAGGTGTGGCCAATGGTTGGAGATCGTTTGTACTGCACGATGAAAATTACAAATCAAGGGAATTTAATTGGAAAGCTTGCAACGGAACAAATTTTCGATGCCATTCGTGTAGATGCAGATGAGCGAGCCTTTAATCTGGATATAGATGGAATTGTGGTTCGCACAAGAAAAATTGGCACACATATTTTTACGACTGAGGGTTTTTATGGATTTGTACATGAATCGGAGCGACAGTTTGAACCACGGTTGGGACAAATGATGTCTGGACGTGTGATTGATGTGAAGGTGAACGGAACAGTAAATCTATCATTGATTCCAAGAGGTTATGAAAAACAAGATGCAGATGCACAGAAAATTTGGGCGTATATTGAAGAACGAAATGGAGCAATGCCTTATAGTGACAAAAGTCGCCCTGAAGATATTTATGAGAAATTTCATATGAGTAAAGCGGCTTTTAAACGAGCGCTTGGTCATTTGTATAAAGAGAGAAAGATTTTCCAAGTGGATGGCTGGACTTATGATATGCGTTTGAAAAAAGAAGAATGAATGAAATGAAGGGATTAAGATGAAAAATGACAGCTTAGAGAAACTAAAAAAATTATTGATTGTTACGTTTGCGGCCATTTTGTATGCTTGTGCGTTAAATTTCTTTTTAACACCAGCGAATTTGTTTACTGGCGGAATAGCAGGTGTTTCGCAATTGATAACTGGAATTGCAGAAAGATATTTTGACATACATATTTCAACTGGGTTACTGTTGCTTGTTTTTAACGTCCCGATTATTTATTTGGCATGGAAAGAGATTGGAAAATCATTTACATTTTACAGCGGATACAGCGTTTTGGTGATGTCCTTGGCATTAGAGTTTGTTCCCATTTTATCGGTTTCTGAAGATATACTGCTTAATTCAATTTTTGGTGGTGTATTGGCAGGTTTAGCCATTGGTGTAACTTTACGATATGGAGCCTCAACAGGTGGTTTGGATATTATTGCATTGGTTGCCTCTTTTCATAAGGGGAAATCAGTTGGCAGTTATTTGTTTATGATTAATGTTGTGATCGTACTTTTTGCCGGGATTTTCTTTGAGTGGGAGCGTGCATTGTATACAATGATTTCATTATATGCTTCTATGCGTGTAGTGGATTTTGTTCATACAGCACAGGTGAAGTTGACGGCTTTTGTAATCACAAAAAATGTAGAAGCAGTTCGAGAGGCTATCTTTTCGCGAATGGTTCGTGGTGCCACACTTTTGCCAGCAGAGGGTGGCTATACGCATGAACAGAAGGGGGTTTTAATGATTGTACTGACAAGATATGAGTTGTATGAATTGAACCGCACGTTAAAGGAAGTGGATCCAAGTGCATTTACAAATATTGTTGAAACGGTTGATATCCAAGGGAATTTTAAACGGAAGTATATGACATCATAAAAATAGAGAATGAAAAAAGAGGAATGGATTTTTAAGGAAGAAAGAAGCTAAGATAAAGGCAATATAAAAGTCTTTCATATTTGGTTATGTTTTGCAAGCCAGTTGGCTAATAAATTCAGTATGTCTTCGGTCTTTTCTTTGGCAGGCTACCCGTACAAAAGTTTCAAAAATCGATTTAACTATCATTTTGTTTTTGTTCTTATCATGAGATGGAAGGCCAATGTGAGTGAAAAGGACAAAAGTGATTCAGATGAAAAATTATACATAGAAATGTCTTTTTTTTCAAAGATATTGTGTGTGAACTTATGTTCTTTTTCATGGATTGTCCTAAGATGTATCAATGTTTTGAAGAAATTATTTTGTATCATTCTTTACTTTTTTGTGCCATCAGTGATGGGAATTTTTTGTTGTTTGTTCATGGTTTCGTATTTTGGTTATCGGGTTTTTTCCAAAGTTATCTGATCATTCTCTTGTATATAAAACCTTTTTTCTTAAAAATGTCTAGAAAGGAAAATTCTTGTTGTTCATGAAAAGATTTTTCCTTTCTAAAACAATGAAAGGCTAAGAAAATGTATGGACTTTTATGCAAATGGTTTGCTTTAATAAAATAAAGCACATGTATTTTTCTTTGTGGCTATGCGTTATTTTGAAGAGATATTTTGTCTGTAAGATGGTAAATGCATTTTTGAAGCAAATGTATGAAAGAAATAAAATCCTATTAATCATTCATTATATCGAGAATTTTATCATTTCTTAATTCTTAAAAAATCACTTTTATTTTTATTGACTCCCAAAATTTATAAATAATAAGCGGTTTTCATATGAATATGTTTGAGTTATTGCGCCATTTTTTCTGTTTGGGAAAAGACAGATTCTAAAAACTCGGCAACACCTTCTTCTTCATTGGTTAATGTTACAGCATTGGCAATTTCTTTTAGTTTTGGATATGCATTTTCCATTGCAACACCAATTCCTGCAAATTGCAACATTTCAAAATCATTATCCTGATCTCCAAAGGCAATGATTTGTTCTTTCTGGATATGATAAGCATCTGCGACTTGTTGAAGAGCAGCTGCTTTGTTAATACCTCGTTTGGTCACTTCAACAATTGTTGTTGGCATTCCCCAAGATCGGTGTTCAATATAAGAAGAAAAATGTTTTTCTAAATATTGTTTAATCGATTCAGTCTCCTCTTCTTTTGTATGAAGCAACAGAGAGGTAGGAGCATACTGTAAATTTTGTAAAATGTCCCCTCGAATCATTTCTGGCGTTCCAATTTGGTATAAATATTCAAAAATCGGTGAAGATTTTTGTAAATAAACTGCTTGTAGTCGTTCTGCAGAAAGTGCAATCAGATTGAAGCTTTTTTCCAGCACTTGAATAATTTGTTTAGCGACCATAAAATCCAGCGTATGATGAACCATCTTTGCAAAGGGTTGAGACGGATTTTGGATCAAAGCACCATTATGATTAATCAGCGGAGTGTTTAGGCCAAGTTGTTGATAATAGCCAATGCTGGAATGAAAGGGTCTTCCTGTTACAATGACAACAATGTGACCTTGTTTTATTAATGTTAGAAGAACTTTTTCAGTTCGTGCGGTAATTCGATGATCATTTGTCAGTAATGTACCATCTAAGTCTAACGCAATTAAATGTCGTTTCATGGAACATTCCTCCTATTGTCTTAAAATATAACTATACCATAGATCAGAAAAAATAGCTGCAAAAAATATGATGTAGTCTAATTTTGTTGTGATTAGAAATGATTGTATCATGCATGTCACGACAGTAGTATTTTTGATTATAAGCAAGCTGATAAAATTTGGCAGGTTGTCCATAGATGGATATCATATACTTTGTTTTATCAGATAGGTTTTCCGTTTTTTTTTTGGTTATTTTAGTGTCGAGTGTCAGTTACATGTATAGGGATAAAAAATTCTAAAATATCATATGCAATCGTTTTTCGTTGTTTCCATTTTGATTTGTGGACTTTGTTACCATTCAAGGTGTACTGTGTTAAATTTAGAAATCAATTTTATGGATCTTGTCAATATATTTAAGGAAATAAAAAATCATTTTTTAAAGGTGGATTGAAAGAAGAGCTTTGCCACATAATTTGTCAAATGAAAAAGTGAAGGAAATTCCAATTGGATTGAGAAATCTACTGTAAATGCGGGTTAAAGGATAAATCAAGGTGAATATAAGTTGACGGGTGTAGATAAGGCGTTTTAGAAGATTGAACAGGTGGTGAATCATCTTATTTTGACGATTTTATCAGCAGCTTGATTATCAGATCAAGCCCAATGGCTACAACGAATATGTCTAGATGGTTCTTTGGACGCCTACCTTTGGATACGGTTGACTATATCGGTTCGATGGTTTTGGGTGGATGGGTCTGTTATGGCATTATTCGAAAGAAAAAATAACAAAGTTGAACCTGTATATCAAAAAAATTGGAATGGCTGGAATCAACTATCAGAAAAAATAAGTATGCAAAAAGGTTTGACCTGTTATTTTAAAATGGTTTTAGTCATTGGGTTTGAATGAGGGAATTTTTTTACATATACAAATTGTATATTTTTATTCAAAAGGAAAGGACTGGTTGACTTTCCGTTTTACTCCGTATAGAATAAGTTTCATATAGATACGGCGTAGAAAAGTTGAAGTAGTTTTCTTTCTCCCTGTCCTAGAGAGTCGGTGGTTTGCTGAAAATCGACACATAGAAAAAAAGCGAAATACGACTTGGAGCCATTTGATCAAAATTAAACGTGTCATTCTCGTTACAGAATGTGAAAGTGGCAAATCGATGGATATATGATTTGCAATCAGGGTGGTACCGCGAGAAATTTCGTCCCTACATACTTAAAGATGTAGGGATTTTTTATTTTTATAAGGAGGAAAAAGATAAATGAATATTTGGGAGGATTTAAAGTTTCGAGGTTTAATCAACCAAGTGACAGATGAGGCAGGCTTGGAAAAATTATTTCAAACAGAGCAAGTGACTATGTATACCGGATTTGATCCGACAGCAGATAGTTTACATGTTGGGCATCTTCTACCGATTTTGGTTTTACGTCGCTTTCAAATGGCGGGGCATCGTCCTATTGCATTGGTTGGTGGTGCGACCGGAATGATTGGAGACCCAAGTGGTCGCAGTGATGAACGTGTGTTAAATACAGTTGAAACCGTTCATGGATATGCAAAGGCTATTTGCGATCAACTTGCTCGTTTTTTGAATTTTGAAGGTCCAAATGCTGCGATTATGGCAAATAATTATACATGGCTTTCCGAAATCGACATAATTACTTTTTTACGTGATGTTGGAAAAAATTTTAATATCAATTATATGTTGGCAAAGGATTCAGTTTCCAGCCGTCTAGCAAATGGTTTATCTTTCACTGAATTTACCTATATGATTTTACAATCTTATGATTTTGTGGAATTGAATAAGCGTTTTGGATGTAAGCTTCAAGTCGGTGGTTCGGATCAGTGGGGCAATATTACATCTGGGTTAGAATTGCTACGGAAGCTGGAAAAGAATACAGAAGATACACAGCCTAAAGCATTTGGTTTAACTGTACCACTTGTTACCAAGGCGGATGGATCCAAATTTGGTAAATCGGTCGGTGGAGCGGTTTGGCTGGATGCAGAAAAAACTTCCCCATATGAGTTTTATCAATTTTGGTTAAATGTCGAGGATACTAAAGTAGTTGAATATTTAAAATATTTCACATTCTTAAGTCATGCAGAAATTTTGGATTTAGAAAAGCAAACAGAGGAAAATCCAGGTTTGCGTGCTGGACAAAAAGCGTTGGCAGCACAAATGACTGAGCTTGTTCACGGGAAAGCGGCACTTTTGCAAGCGATAAAAATTTCAGAGGCTTTATTTAGTGGAGAGGTTAAAAACTTAACGAAAAAAGAAATTGAGCAAGGTTTTAAGGATGTACCATCTTATTATGCTGATTCAAAAGATTATGCATTGATAGATTTATTGGTTGAATCGAAAATTTGCCCATCTAAACGTCAAGCCCGAGAGGATATCACAAATGGAGCCATTTATCTAAATGGTGAACGGATTACAGATTTAAATTACATCGTTGATGAAGCAGTGAAAATTGAATCCTGTTATACCATCATTCGTCGAGGGAAAAAGAAGTATACAATGATTCAATATCAATAAAAATGGTAGTAGTGTGTATCAACAGTTGATCTTTTGCATGTGGTTTCTATTATTTAGAAGATGTCTTGAAGAAAAGAATAAAAAAAGCGGTCAAAACTTAGCATAATGGTTTGTGACCGCTTTTTTGGATGACTCAGTTTACAATTTGTTTTTGATCTATGAGCTATGGATTAAAAATGCAATGAGAAAGATCAATGCAAATATTAAATGTGACCCAATATGTTTTTGCTTTTTGCGATAGAAGCCAAAAACGATAACGATACCACAAAGAATAGCGGCAAAGATTCCTGTAATATGATTCCATGATAAATAGGGCTGGGTATAAAAAGCAAGTGTAGCATGCCCGATTAACGCAAGCACCCCAATAAAGGCGATTGGCATATGAATCTTAAAAAGTAGATTTCGTGCCTTAGATACAAATTGTCGTTGTTCATCACCCAATATTTTTGTTTTTAATAATTGTACAGGGATAAAAAGTGCAAGACAGATCAGAAAAATACATCGTACAATTTGTCCGATGGTTTCCGTTCCATCGTCATACAATTCATATAAAAATATGTTTTGTGGTGCTTGTTCATAGTACATATCATCGTAATCATCTGCATTTTCAAACGACGTAATAGCGGCTGATGCTTGTATATCTGGTGTGACAATCATTAGGATCCCAACGATTGTCAATAATAGTAAACTCCATTTATTCATTGGAACTTCTCCTTTTATTTTTATATCCAGCATATGATAAAAAAATGAAACCATCCAAATAAAATTTATGGTAAAAAAATGAGAGATTTATGAGAAAAAATTTATTTTTTATTGTACAGGGGTTTGAAAATCTTGAAGTTTGGTTTTTAATGGATCTTGTGTATAAAGCTTCAAGCTGATCCGATCATTTGGATATTGAAACAGTGCAATTAAAATTGATGTGGTATGGTTATCAGTAAGATTTTTTGGAAAAACTTTGTCTATGTGTTTATTTTTTTATTTTCTGACTCAAGATCTCCTTCAAAACAATTTTTTATTTAATGATATAAAGTAAGCAAATAAAAAAACACGTATAAACACTGTGATATTAGATCAGTGTTTTGCGTGTTTTATACTATGCAGATTTACAATGTTTTTCAATTAACGAGAATAGAACTCAACGATTAATGCTTCGTTAATTTCAGGCGCTAATTCAGAACGGTCTGGAAGTCGTGTTAATGTAGCTGATTTTTTTTCTACATCCATATTTAAATATTCTGGAACAAAATTGTTGACCTCCAAAGCATCTTTAATGGAAACATTATTGAAAGATTTTTCACGAACAGAAATGGTTTGACCAACTTTTACACGGAAAGAAGGGATATCAACACGTTTTCCATTGACTAAAATATGTCCGTGGTTAACCAATTGACGTGCTCCGCGACGTGTGCGAGCAAGGCCCATACGATAAACCAAATTATCTAGGCGAGACTCCAAAAGAATCATAAAATTTTCACCATGTTTACCAGATAATTTTCCGGCACTGTTAAATAAATTGCGGAATTGACGTTCGTTTACACCGTACATATGTCGAAGTTTTTGTTTTTCTTGCAATTGTAATCCATATTCAGATATCTTTTTGCGAGATGAACCATGTTGTCCTGGAGCATAGGGACGTTTTTCCAATTCTTTGCCTGTTCCGGTTAAAGAGATACCGAGACGGCGAGATAATTTCCAAGATGGACCTGTGTAGCGTGACATAGTAATTATGTCCTCCTTTTATGTTTTTATTTTGGGTAAAATAAAAACCGTATGCCGATGACCTGTAGATTTTATTTTCATGTATCTTCGCTCTGCAGCAATGAGTTACACGATACACCACCAAATTTTGGGGAATAAAATCAAATCAGTGCCCCCTGCATATCAGCTGCAATATTTTACACAAACTTCATTATATTTTTTTCAACAACTGAAGTCAAGCGTTTCAGAATGAAAACATGGATATAAGTGATCGATAAAGATCTGAGAAGTTTTAGTAAAATATAGTTGATAGAAAATCAAAGCCATGTTTAAAAACTGGTTCAAAGGTTTGATAGGAACCTGATTTTATTTTATGAGAATTTATATCGATTTTATAAATTGAGTCCATTATGTTTTGTCGAATGAAACGAAATTTTGACAATCGAAACCTCAAGGAATCTGGAAGATGTGCACGAAATACATATAAGAAAAGGGAAGTTGTATTTTGGGGGAGTTTTGGCTATGAATGACGGAACGAAAAATGAAATGATGCAAAGAATTGAAAAAGCAGCTTTACAATTATTTACACATCAAGGTTTTGATGGTACAAGTATTCGAGAAATTGCTACAGCCGCTAAATGTAATGTTGCCAATATTTCCTATTATTTTGACAGTAAAAAAGGATTGCTGGAATATTTGATGAAGCAATATTTTGAGACATATTTTTCATATATTCATGTAGTGTTACAAGATGAAAATAATCAGACAATGACGGATTTATTTTTACAACTTGTGGATACGATTTTGCATTACCAATTTGAAAACCGTCAGTTGACACGCTTTGTTCAGCGGGAAATTTTATTGGACACAACATTGGCACGTGAGATTATGACCACATATTTTATGCGTGAGAAATACATATTTTCCAGCATTATTCATGAAGGAAAACGAACCAAAGAATTTCAGAAAGTAAAGGATGAGGAAGTTCTTTTGTATGTTCGGAGTTATTTAAGTGCACCGTTTATTTATGAACATTATATGAACGAAGTTTTGCACTGCTCGGTTTGGGAAAAAAATTATGCATCGAAATATATTCAAAATTTTCATCAATGGTTTCATCGGAATTTATTAAATCAAGTTGCTGTATGCAAAGAAAATTTTTCAGTATGAAATCAAATGGATTTTTAATGAATGTATTCTATCGTGTATAGAATTAGGATAAGTTTATATTTTTTTGTATAAAAATTTGCCCATGTTTTATCATTTCGTGTTATATTATTATATTATATTTGTTATTTATATTATGCTGTAAAAATGTATGAGTTTTTATGCTGTGGCAATGAGAGAAACAGCAGTTTTATGCGAAATTTGTTGAATCTTTCTTGCCTTCTGTTTTTAAATTTTGTAAAACATAAACTTGGTTAAATGATAAGGTGGCTTGCCTTACTGTTTTTTCGTGAATGAAAAATAGCTGTGAGTTTCTAGGTAAAATATTTAAAGCAGACCTCCTAGTTGCTAGGTGGCAATGAGCAGCTAGATAAATATACAATGCTTATACTAAAAAATGAATAGACAAAAAAGTATTTTGAGGTGGATCATTTGGGCAGTTTTATGTATATATTTTTTGCGATTTGTATTCTTGTATTTGTTGCGGTAGGTTTATCTTTATTTTTTCGCAGCCGTTTTTATAAAAAGGTTGATCAAATTGAATTGTGGAAGAATGAACTTGAAAATCGCAACATCCAAAATGAAATTTCAAAAGTAAAATCTTTAAATATGAATGGAGAAACTGAAGTTTTATTTGAAGAGTGGCGTAACAGTTGGGAAAAGATTACAACTGAAGAGGTTGAGAAGATTCTGCATCTTTCATTTGATGCTGAGGAATTTGCTTCTACCTTTCGTTTTTTTAAGGCGAAAAAATTGCTAACGATAATTGATGAAAGAAGACAAGTTGTTGAAAGTGAGATTGCCAAAATTGTTTCTGAAGTAAATGAATTAATTGGATCAGAGGAAAAAAATCAAGAAGAGATTGTAAAACTGGAGCAAAAGCATCAAAATTTGTATCGACAAATTATTTCTAATTCTTTTACATATGGTGAGGCGGAAAAAGTTTTACAAAGAAAATTAAAAGAAGGGCAGCAGCTAATTACAGAATTTTATGAGGTAACGGCGCAAGGAAATTATTTAACAGCACGAGAAGTGGTATTAAAGGTTGAGAAGATTTTTAAAGATGTGGAATTGGCGATTCAAATTTTACCTGTGCAAATGACAGAAACATATACCAATTTGCCAACTTTGATGCAGGAATTGCATCGGACCTATCATCACTTATTAACAGAAGAATATTCGATTGAGCATATTGAATTTGAAAAAGAATATTTAAAATTGGAGAAAAAGATTGAAACACTTGGTGAATATTTAAATCAAGCTGAACATGAAAAGGCAGAGAACCTGATTCAAGATATTCGTAAGAAAATTGAACAAATCTTTACTGCATTTGAAAAAGAGAAGGAAGCACGTGTTTACTTAAGAAAGGAAAGTGCAGAATTTTTTACAGAGCTTCAGCGTTTTGTAAATGAGACAGAAAAGGCAAATGAAGAAGTTGCCATTGCACTTCAAAGTTATCATTTGCAGTCAACAGATGTTGATATGCTAAAACAAATTGAAAAGCAGGCACGTTTATTTAAAAAACGATTGGATGTTTTGGTCGATCGATTTGGTGAGAAAAATGTAGCATATACTGTATTGCAAAATGATTTGAATTTGCTAAAGACGCAGTATGAGGAAACGAAAGAACAATATGAGCTTTATTTAAAAAATATTCAAGACATTCGTAAAGAAGAGATACATGCTAGAAATGAGATTCAAAAGATTGAAAAAGTCATGTTTGAAACGAAGCGGCTTGTGGAGTGTTCCAATTTACCAGGATTTCCTGAAGAATTTGTTCAGTTACTTCGAAATTCTAAAATACAAATTCAGGCGATGCATGAGGCTTTGGGGAGAAATCCTCTCAATCTTGGAGAGGTAACGGGTTGTTTGTATAATGCAAAAACTGCAGTCTTAAATTTGAATGATTATGCTGTAAATCTGATTTATGAAGGAATGTTTGCGGAAAAAATGTTGCAGTATTGTAATCGGTATCGCTCGCAACAGCCAGATATTCATGAAGTTTTATTTCAAGCAGAAGTTGCATTTCGTGCTTATCATTATGTCAAAGCTCGTGAATTGGTTGAAAATTTGTTAAGACGATTAGAGCCAGAAGCAATTGGAAAAATTAAGCAAAGCATCGTTGTTGAGGATGTTGTAAAAACAGCCAATCTTGATTCAGACATTCATAAAGTGGAGACTCCCATTTCAGAATAAAATATTTTTTACTGCTCCGTCGCATAAGTTTGTTGTGTGCATAAGAAAAGCTTATGACCATGCTTATGTAGATGGAGTTTGTTTTGTAAACAAGATATTTCTACATGTAAAGATATATGCACAGGATTGGGAGAAAATGCATGAATATTTTTTTATAGGATGTATGGGTTTATATCTATGTAATATGATCAGAAATTTGAGATAAAAAGTGATAGATGATTTTCTTGTTGATTGTTTAGTTGCTTTATTTTGAGCGCTAAATATGTATAAACGAAATTTTAGATGGTTATTTTTAGTGGCAGTTAAGTGAAAAATAAAATAGCAAATTGAATATATAAGCTTTTTGTATAAATATATAGAAATGTATAGAAGATTTTTTGAACAAGTCAATTGTATTTTATGCTTGGTTTTATCATAAAGGATTTATTGTATCATGATCATCTAGCACAACTTGATTTTATTTGTTTAAGGAGGAAATTTCGTGATATATTTTGATCAAAGTGCGACAACTGCTCCAAATGAATCGGTTCTAAATACCTATGTAACGGTTTCTCAGCGTTTTTTTGGTAATCCTTCTTCTCTTCATACATTGGGACAACAGGCTGAAGCGCTTTTACGCAAATCGACACAGCAAGTGGCACAGCTTTTACAAATCCAGCCAAAAGAAATTGTTTTTACTTCGGGTGCAACTGAAAGTAATAATATGGCCATTAAAGGTGTGGCTTATCAATATCAAAATAGAGGGAATCATATCATCACCACTTGCACAGAACATTCTTCCGTTTTACAAGTGTGTAAGCAATTGGAAACACAAGGATTTCATATTACTTATTTGCCTGTAGATCATCAGGGGCGTATTTGTTTAGATGATTTAAAGGCTGCTCTGACAGATCAAACCATCCTGGTTTCCATCCAGCATGTAAATAATGAAGTTGGAACCATTCAGCCAATACATGAAATTGGTGCATTTTTGCAAGCTTATCCGACTGTTATTTTTCATGTGGATGGTGTGCAGGGAATCGGAAAAGTTCCTTTGAATTTACATGATTGCGGAATTGATTTATATGCTTTATCTGGACATAAATTTCATTGTGTAAAGGGGGTTGGTTTGCTCTATGTACGAAATGGGATTCGTTTGTCTCCATTAATAATAGGCGGAGGACAGCAAATGCGATTGCGTGCAGGTACGGAAAATTTACCAGGAATTGCGGCATTTGCTAAGGCACTTCGTTTGGCATTGGAAGATGTGGAAAATAAAAGAGTACAGATAAAGGGAATTCAGGATTATCTTAGAAAAGAAATGTTGCAAATAAAAGATGTAACAATTCACACGCCGCTTCAATATGCTGCGCCGCATATTTTAAATCTTTCGATTTCTGATATTAAGCCAGAGGTGCTGATTCAGGAATTAAGTAAACATGAAATTTATATTTCTTCCCGTTCCGCCTGTTCTACTAAAGAAAATCATGCATCTCATGTTTTATTGGCGATGGGTAGATCAGAGAATGAAGCGCGTACTAGTTTACGGTTTAGTTTTTCTTCGGAAAATACAGAAGTACAAGCTCAGCAAGTGATGCAGGTATTTCCAAATATTGTTCAACAAATTCAAGATATGATGAGGTAACAAAAATGAAATATGATTTGATTTTAATTCGTTATGGTGAATTGACAACAAAAGGAAAAAACAGAAAAAAATTTATTACATTTTTGCGAGAAAATATCTCTGTTAAGTTGAAAAAATTTTCTCATTTAAAATATGAATCAACACGTGATCGTATGTATATTTTTTTAAACGGAGAAAATCAGACAGATGTGATGAATGCATTGGAAGAGGTATTTGGTATTCATAAATTTGATTTGGCAGTGCGTACTGTGACTGATCTACAATCCATGAAGGAGCATGTACTAGAGGCTGCCAAGGAAGCGCTGAAAAACGGAAAAAAAACATTCAAAATCTCAGTTCATCGTGCTTATAAAGAATTCCCGTTGGATACATTTGCACTGCAGCAACAACTTGGTGCACATGTTCTCATTCAATTGGACGGTGCGCTACAGGTTGATGTAAAAAATCCAAATGTAAATATTAAAGTTGAGGTTCGTCCAGATTTTACCTATGTGATGTGTCAACAGCGAAATGGATTGGGAGGATATCCAGTCGGTGTTGGAGGTAAGTCTTTGCTGCTTTTATCAGGTGGAATCGATAGTCCTGTCGCTGCTTATTTGATGATGAAGCGAGGTGTAAATGTAGAGTGTATTCATTTTCATAGTCCGCCGTTTACATCCGAACGAGCAAAAGAGAAAGTGATTGATTTGGTTAAAATTTTAACCAAGTATAATCGGCAAATGAAACTGCATTTGGTTCCATTTACAGAAATACAAAAAGCAATTCACAAGGAAATTCCTGCCAACTATACAATGACCATTATGCGTCGAATGATGCTGCGGATTGCAACGGAATTTGCACGAAAGAGAAAAGCACTTGTACTGTCAACAGGTGAGAGTCTAGGACAGGTTGCGTCACAAACGGTTGACTCTATGTATGTTATTAACGAAGTAACTGATCTTCCAGTGCTGCGTCCGGTCATTGCGATGGATAAGCTTGAAATTATTGATCTTTCCATAAAAATTGGAACATATGAAACATCGATTCGACCCTATGAAGATTGCTGTACCATTTTTTTGCCTGATCATCCAACAACACGACCGAAACGAGAGAAATGTGCCTGGTTTGAAAGCAAATTTGATTTTAAACCTTTGTTACACCAAGCTGTGCAGGGCATTGAAACTTTGACTTTTAAGCAAAATGAATCAACAAATGTAAACGGACTAGATAATCTGTTATAAATTTCCTTCACCTTCTAAAAACTACCATGATTAAAGTATGTAAGAAAGGCACAATTTAATGGTGTCAGGAGGTGAAAGACATGTCACAAAACAGTAGTAATAGCAACAACTTAGTTGTACCTGGTGCACAGGCTGCTCTAGATCAAATGAAATATGAGATCGCTTCTGAGTTCGGTGTGAATCTTGGAGCGGATACAACTTCTCGTGCCAACGGTTCTGTCGGTGGGGAAATTACAAAACGTTTAGTAAAAATGGCGCAACAGCAATTGAGCGGAACAAGTGGTTCTCAACAATAATTGATATTTTTTAGCAAGTTGCAATCAGATACCGTCATTTCTTTATGGAATGGTGGATGTATAGTATTTTATAAGAAAGGCAATCGAATGCGATTGTCTTTCTTTATATGTGTTAAGAGGATTGATATTAGCATATCATAATTCTTGTTTGAAATGCACGCTTGTGGCATTTTTTGGTTTTATAAAATTTAGTAACTATGAATTCGTTTGGATTTTTTGGTTTGAATTTTGTGTTATATAGTATTGAATCGGAGGCTTCATTTAGATTATTTTGATCTATCGTGCTTATCTTGTTTTTTTAAATATGAGTTGGTCTGAGATGAAAAATAAAAATCTTTACGAAGCTGTTTGGCGCTCTTATATAAATCCCATCGATTTTTTATATCATTTGAGATTTACGAAAATCACATCACAAAAACTTCTTTATTTTTGAAATTATTTTTTTAATATGTTTTATTAATTTTATTTATAAAATTACAATATTTTATTCTAAAAAAAGGGGGTATAAAAACAATAGAGTAGTGTACATTAAGGATAAAAAGAAGGGATGGCAGTAATAATGGTGTTTATCATTTTATTTTGTGCGATGCTATTCCTTCTTTTTTTATGGATGAGAATTCGAATCAAAATTTATATCAATATTTATGCTGAGAAAATCAGCTGTAACATTTATTGTCTTTTTCCATTTGGTATTCGGATCAAAATTTTTCCAAGAAAAATGATCAAACAAAAAATTCATGCATCAATGGTTTCACAAAAAGTAAAAGAAATCAAACAAACAAAGGAAGATTTTTCTGTTGTATTTCGACATTTTTTGCCTTATTTCTTATCTGGTATTACATGTACAAAGTTTTATTGGCATACACAAATCGGCAGTGGTGCGGCGGATGAAACAGCAAAGCTTTATGGATTATTTTCAGCGATTCAATACTTTTTTACAGCAGTTTTAACCGAGTATGTAAAAATGGCGACTGATCCAGAAATTGTCACAGTCCCTTTTTTTACACAAAAACATTTCCATATGACATTTTCCTGTATGCTTCAAATTCGTGTCGGTTATGCTATTCGTAGTGCCTTCTTCTTTTTTAAAATGTTATATAGGCAAGTCATTATGTCAAAAACAGGAGGTTATCAAAATGGAGCATCCGATACAAGGATTAATGAAGACCGCTTTAGAGAATCTTGGAGAGATGATTGATGTCAATACAATTATTGGTGACCCAATTCATACACCAGATGGAGGTGTAATTTTAACGGTTTCTAAAGTTGGATTTGGTTTTGCGGCTGGAGGAAGTGATCTGAGTTTAAAGTCATCTCCAGTTTCTGAAAGTATTCAACCCAAAAGTTTTGGCGGAGGCAGCGGTGGAGGTGTTTCAATCCAGCCCATTGCCTTTTTAGTTGTCAATCAGTCTGGTGTAAAGCTTTTGCATATGGACAAAGAAACACATATTTATGAACGGTTATTGGAGCTTGCGCCACAAGCTGTTGAAAAAATTCAAAGTTTATTTCAAAAGAAAAAAGGCGAAACCTTTGAATTTACGCATGGCAAGTCGCTATAAAAAATATGTTATGTGATTATTGTACAAAAAATATAAGAAAATTTATGCAGCCCAGGGTTTATCTTGGGCTGTTTTGTGTTACAATTGTTTTTAGTTAATTTTATGAGGTGAAAGATTGTGCAGCAAGAACAGTTGCTGGAAAAGTTAGAGGAATTATTCGCAATTTTTTCAGAATATGAAAAAGTAACACAAACCTCTTTTTTGAATTTAGTTGATTTGTGGGTGCATTCATTTCAAGTAAATGAGGTAGCAGATGAAAACAGTATTTCTTTTTACAATGCTGTAGACCGTTTTTTTTCTCAGAATGCTTTGTCCAATGAAGATAAACGTCGGATTTGGCAATATATATTGCTTCGAGTGCAGGAAGCATCTGGTAGAGATTTAGAGCTTACGCCAGATGTTATATGTGTTTTTATTGCGTATCTCATGAAGCGATTTACAGGTGGTAAAATTGTTTCGATCATGGATCCAGCTGTAGGAACAGCCAATCTACTGACAGCTGTTTTAAATGAGCTAAATGAATCGGAATACATAGATATTTACGGAATAGATGCACAAAAAAGCATTTTATCTTATGCTGCTGTCAATTCGGAGCTGCAAAAAAGGTCCATTGAATTTATTTTCGGAGACTATTTGGCGATACAGCTCCCAGTTGTTCATATAATGGTTTGTGATTTGCCAGTCGGATATTATCCGAATAAGGAAATCAGTAAAGCTTACCAGCTAAACCGAACAAAGACATTGGCTTACAGTCACGAATTATATCTTGAAAAGATGTTGTCCCATGTACAAGAGGGTGGTTACTTGTTTTTGTTAATTCCGAATCATTTATTTGAAAGAGACAAGACAAAAGCTGTACATCAATTAATTTTATCCCAAGCCTATATTTATGGTTTGTTGGAGCTTCCAAATGAATTATTTCAAAAAACACAGGAAAGAAAAAGCATTTTTATCTTGCGAAAAAAAGGTGAAGGAATTTATCCAGTTGAACAAATTATGATGGTTCAAATACCTTCTTTTCAAAATGAAGAAGGTTTTCAAAATATTTTGATTCAGATGAATCAATGGTTTAAAGAACAATTAATTTTAAACACAGATGGGGGAATGTAAAATGAAAATTATGGCGATCAATGCAGGTTCATCTTCATTGAAATTTCAGTTGCTTGAAATGCCAGCAGAAAAAGTAATTACAAAGGGATTAGTTGAAAGAATTGGATTAAATGATAGTATTTTTAAAATTTCGGTAAATGGTGAGGAAGTAAAAACTGTAAAAGATATTCCGAATCATAGTATTGCTGTTAAGGATTTATTGAATGCATTGGTTGAACATAAAATCATTGCAAGCTTTAATGAAATTGATGGTGTTGGTCATCGGGTCGTACATGGTGGAGAAATTTTTTCTGATTCTGTGTTAATTACAGATCAGGTATTGGAACAGATTGAATCTTTAAATGATTTAGCTCCTTTACATAATCCAGCAAATTTAATTGGAATTCGTGCATTTCAAGAGATTTTACCAAATGTTCCACAAGTTGCGGTATTTGATACAGCTTTTCATGCAAGTATGCCAAAAGAAAACTATATGTATGGTGTACCTAAGGAATATTATGAGAAATACAGTGTGCGCAAGTATGGTTTTCATGGCACATCTCATAATTATGTTTCGCATCGTGCAGCAGAAATACTTGGGAAACCTATAGAGGATTTAAAAATTATTTCTTGTCATTTAGGAAACGGTGCATCCATTACAGCGATAAAAGATGGAAAATCATTCGATACAACGATGGGATTTACACCACTTGCTGGATTAACAATGGGTACACGCTGCGGAAATATTGATCCAGCAATTATTCCATATTTAATGGAAAAGACTGGAAAAGATATTAATGAAATAATGGATGTGCTCAATAAAGAATCTGGTGTATTAGGGTTAACTGGATTTTCTAGTGATTTCCGCGATATTGAAGAAGCAATTGAAGCGCATGGTGATAAATCAGAATGCGCAGAAACCGCATTAAATGTATTCATTATGAGAATTAAGCAATTTATTGGTGCATATGTGGCAACAATGAGTGGTGTGGATGTCCTGATATTTACAGCTGGAATTGGTGAAAATAGTGTGGACGTACGCGAGAGAATTTTAAACGGTTTGGAATTTTTTGGCATCTCTTATGATAAAGAGAAGAACAATTGTCGTGGTAAGGAAGTAAACATTTCGGCACCAGATTCTAAAATAGAAATATTGATTATTCCTACAAATGAGGAAGGCATGATTGCTAAGGATGTTATTCGCTTGATGAATCAAGCTTAATGAAAGGTGATATGGTTAGGTCTTCGGCATGTAAAATAAATTTTATCCATATTCGAGTGAATGTTTTATAGGATGGAATAGTGGAATAAAAGATGACTTAAATGAAAAATTGTGCGTAAAAACGTCTTCTTTTCCTTAAGGAATGGCGTGAGCGTCTACTATTTTCATGTTCATGCAATTCTTTTAGGTGTACCAACGTTTTTACGCGCTTATTTTATGCTATTTAATATTTCTTTGTAAGTAAATGATAGAGTTTTAGGAGGGTGTTCCTTTCCGCTAAGAGTGCCTCAATTTTTAATATTTATCTGAAGGAATTCCTCTTTCTCAAGTGTATATCGGGCAAGTAGTCCAACGGTAGGGATGAAATGCTCATTTATTTGAAATGGTAAAAATTCATCTAAAAAATAAAAAACCAAAGAAATATCATAAAAAGACAAACTTCTTCGGTTTTTTGTTAGAATTTTTTATCGAACCACAAGTACATCACATGGTGCATAGCGAATGATGTATTCAGATACACTGCCAATAATAAACCGTTCTACAGCATTGAGTCCGGTAGCACCACATAAGATGAGGTCGACGTTTTGCTCTTTTGCAATTTCTTTAGCAATTTTCACTTTTGGAGAACCATATTCTAAAACTTTTTCAACTTTTTCAAGTCCAGCTTCTTTTGCCTTCTCTGCGTAATCATTTAAAAGTTCCTCCGCATAGTTGTAAACCCGGTCGGTTAAAGATTTGTCAAAACCTTCAAAAGTTGTATATGCACCGATGTCTAAGATATGAGTAATAATCAGTGTTGCTTCATTGCGTTTTGCAACATTAACCGCTTTGAAAAAAGCACGTTCAGCCTCTTTTGAGCCATCTACAGCAACAAGAATTCTTTTGTATTGGTCTAACATAATTATTCCTCCTGTAAACATATTTTACAAGTATATTTTACCATAAAGTCGAACAATTCAGGTGTATAATTCTTGAATTTTTATACTTTATTTTAATATATAGATGTGATTTCAATAGCTATTTTTAAAAAAAAAAAGTAAAATGAGAATAAATAGGTTTGAAACGGGTAAGTTTTTATGAGTTGCTTTGATATCATTTTTAACATTTATCTATCCGAAAGAATTCTCCTTCCTTGAAGCGTGTACAAAGTGATAGCCAAGCAGTAGATGGGAGATGAATTTTGGTTGGGCATAGCCAAAAGGCTTTTCCTTTTTTATTTTGCTTGTGATGGAACCAGTTTTATAAATGCAAAAAAGTATATCAATGAAATTAGATCGTATAATCATTCAGTATACTATTATATGATCACCTGAATGCTTACATAAAGCGCAAGCTCTTGACGTATTTAAGAGAGACTTTCTACAAATTGAAAAAGAAACTTTAAAAAGAGCTGTTTGATTCAAGAAGTTTTTGTTTCTTGACCATTGGTAGTTTACCGATTGAAGTGGTGAAAAAGTATATAGAAAATCAAGGAAATAACCAGAAATAGAGAGCAGGTGACTTTATAGAACAGCTAAAGGCATATAAATTCAGAATCTATCCAAGTAAAGAATAAGCATTACTCTTCTCTAAGTTGTTTGGATGTGTACGTAAGGCCCATACTCTCATGCTAAATGATTGAATCAAATCTTATCAAGAAATGAAACAAGATTCTTCAAAGTCAATGAAATTTCCTACATCCATACAATACAAAAAAGTATATCCTTTTTTGAAAGAAGTTGATGCTCTAGCATTAGCCAATACTCAACGCAATTTAAACAAGACATATAAAAATTTCTTTCGTGATAGATCCGTTGGATTTCCTAAATTCAAGCGCAAGAAAAATCCTATTCAGAGCTATACAATAAATAATTAGAATGGCGTGATTGCTTTATTGGATAATAAACTTTTGAAACTCCCTAAGCTAAAAGAATTTGTGAAAATTAAACTTCATCAAAATAGCTCAAAGGAGTCATTAAATCTGCCACCATTTCTTGTTATGTAAGTGGGAAATTCTTTGTATCTATTCTTTTCAGAGAAGAAATGAACGAACTTCCTAAAATGCACTCTGTTATTGGGCTTGACTTGGACATTGCCGACTTTGCTATTTTTTCTGATGGCTGCAAGATAAACAATCATAAATTCACTTCCAAAATGGAAAAAATTAGAACTCAAACCATGTAAGTTGTCTTGTCGTGTGTGGATTGTGAAAAAGAATGCAATGCATCTTTTTGAGGTCAAAGATTGTCAAAAATAAAAACGCAAAGTTGCTAGATTATACGAAAAGATAATGAATCAATGTATCGACTTTCTAATAAGTTCAGTATAGATAGATCAAAGACCATGATATGGTCTGTATGGAGGACTTACATAATAAAAGGCATGTTGTATAGTCATAAACTGGCTAGAAGTATTTCAGATGTAATCTTGGTCTAGTTTGGTTGCAAAATGATAATACAAAGTTTACGGATAGGGTCGTGAAATCATCAAAGTGGCTCTATGGTTTCTCTTTAGTCAAATTTGTTCAAATTGTGGGTATAAGGATGGTAAGAAACCTCCCAACATTTGAAAATGGACTTGCCTTATTTGTCATATCATCTATGACCGAGACATCTATGCCAGTAAGAACATCTTAGCTGAAGGTCTTAGCATACAAACACTCGTGTAAGATCAACACAAACCGTAGGAACTACGGGGATAGCTTGGTCAATAAGAGAAACCTTTGTGCGTAAAGAAATACGCTTGCAAGTATGCTCTATTCCCAAGAAGCTCCCACTTCAAATTTAAAAACCATAAAGTTTAGCAAAGTGGTGAGTAGTTCACTATATACTTCTAAAAATAAAGAGAGTGGATGGTTTTATGGTTACAAAGCACGAGCAAATTTTAAATTATATTGAAAATCTAGAAGTAGGTTATAAAATTTCAGTTAGGCAAATTGCTAAAGATTTATCAGTCAGTGAGGGGACAGCCTATCGTGCGATGAAAGAAGCAGAAGTGCAAGGGTTGGTTAGCTCCATTGAACGTGTAGGAACCATTCGAATTGAGCAGAAAAAGGAAGAAAATATTGAAAAGCTTACTTTTGGGGAGATTGTGAAAATCGTGGATGGCACGGTTATCGGTGGAGAAAAGGGTTTGCATCTGACTCTCAATCGTTTTGTAATTGGTGCAATGAAAATAGAAGACATGGCAAAATATTTGGAACCAGGTAATCTCTTAATTGTAGGAAATCGCAAAGAAGCACAGGAGCTTGCATTTCATAGAAAATCTGCTGTTTTGCTTACAGGTGGTTTTATGGCAAGCCCAGATATCATCGCTTTGGCAGATCGCTACGGGCTTCCATTGATTTCTACGAGCTATGATACTTTTTCGGTTGCTTCAATTTGTAATGCGGCTATACGCGATCGAATGGTAAAAAAAGAAGTTGTAATTGTAGAGGATATTTTGGTTCCAATTGAAAAAACTTATTATTTAAATGAAACATATACCATTGCTGATCTTCTTCGGTTGAATGATGAATCTGGGCATGGGCATTTTCCTGTCGTAGATGCACAAGGAAAGGTTTCTGGTGTGATAACATCAAAAGATATTATTGGTCAAGTGCCAACTGAGCCCATTTTTAATGTTATGACAAGAAATCCGATAACCGTTGGAGAAAAAGTTACTGTTGCGGCTGCCGCAAGAATTTTAATTTGGGAAGGAATTGATTTTCTTCCAGTTGTGAATGATGATTATGAACTACGTGGTGTTGTTAGCAGACAAGATGTGCTAAAGGCGTTACATTTAGATCAAAAGCAACCACAGAATTCCGAGACAATTGAAGATATAATTCTTGCCAATTTTTCAGAGCATACAGATGAAAATGGAATTTTGGTCTATGAGTGTGGTTTATCCCCACAAATGTCTAGCGCTTTGGGAACACTTTCAATAGGTGTTTGTACAACCATTATAATGGAGGCGGTCAGCCGCTGTATACATCAGAAACGTAGGGGAACATATAAAATTGAAAATACGGTAATTTACTATTTAAAACCAATTGAAATTGAAGGGATTTTAACAATTCAACCGAATATTTTATCATTGGGTAGAAAATCTGGTAAAATAGAGGTGAATTTATTATTTGATAGAAAAATTGCAGGAAAAGCTTTGGTTTCAATTCAATTTCTAAGTAAATAACCAAAGAAAGGTTGGTAAACATGTTACAGAAAATTATCCGTTTGATTTTAGAAAATCATACCATTATTATACATCGCCATGTTCGTCCTGATCCAGACGCATTAGGATCTCAGCACGGTTTGGCAACGATAATCCAAGAATCTTTTCCAGAAAAGAGGGTTTATACTGTTGGAGAAGAAGATATGCGATTGCAGTTTATTGGCAAATCTGATGAAATCCCAGATGAAGTTTATCAAGATGCGTTGGTATTGATTTTGGACACGGCAAATCGAGAGCGTATCAGTGATGAAAGATATACATTGGGGAAAATGAGAGTAAAAATTGATCACCATCCGACGCGTGATACATATGCTGAAGTGGTTTGGGTCGATGCGACTTATGCGGCTACCTCTGAAATGATTTATCAGCTTTATATTGAAGCTAAGCCCTATGGATTTCGTTTGAGTCAAAACAGTGCAGAAAAAATTTTTGCTGGTATTATTGGTGATACAGGAAGGTTTTTATTTCCAAGTACAACGAAGCGCACCTTTGAAACGGCAATGGGGTTATTGCAAACGGGTATGAGGACAACACCAATTTACGATCGGTTATATGAAACAGACATGAGTATTCTAAGATTAAACGGTTATATTATGCAGAATTTTGAACGAGTAAGTAAAGAGGTTTTGGTTGTCCGAATTACAAAAGAAGTTTTAGATAAATTTGGTTTAGAGCCGATCGATGCTTCCAATACAACAAATGAAATTGGAAATCTTCATGGTGTAAAGGCTTGGGTAACTTTTATTGAAGAGTCAAAAGGGATTCGTGTTCGTTTGCGTTCCAAAGGTCCTATTGTAAGTGATTTAGCAGCCGAGTATCATGGAGGCGGTCATAAACTTGCTTCTGGTGCGACCATTGATTCTTGGGATACTGCAAAGGAATTGGTTGCTAAGCTTATTCGAATTTGTGATACATATTGTAAAACCGATTGATTGAAGTGGTATCAACGTTTATAATTTTGTTTGAAGGTTTCAAAAATGAAAGGTTTGGGTAAAGCTTTCGTTTTTGGTTGATACAAGCTGCTTATGCGTTCTAAGAATTTGAATCTGAATCGTATAAAATTACATAATTTATTATTGTGTAAAAAAATCATGCGAGTGGATATCATATTCTTAGGACATTTTTAGTTATAGAGCTTTTTATGTTAGGATTTAATAAAAAGGAAAAAATGATTTGTTTTTTAAGCGAATCATTGATTTGGCTCCCATTGATAACCAAACAGTTTTTGTATATGAAATAAGATCAGTATCTAAACGGTTTGAGTCAGTAAAAAAACAGTTGAAATTAACGCAAACAGAACCAATTGAAAATTACATGTAGATATAAAAATAGTAAACATATAACGGTAAACATTATTGAGAATCGTGAAGGGATGAAACCACTATGGGATTTTGTCATTTACAAGTGAAAAGTACATATAGTATTTTAAGAAGCAATATTGAAATTGATGCGTTGGTTCAAAAAGCGAAGCAGCTTGGTTTTCAATCTCTTGCATTGACAGATTTTCATGCAATGTATGGAGTTATTCATTTTTATGAAGCTTGTATAAAAGAAAAAATTCATCCGATTATTGGTCTGACCGTATCATATCGTTTTGAAGAACTGCACGGACAGTTTATTTTTTTGGCGAAAAATATGATTGGCTATCAGCAGCTTGTAAAAATAAGTAGTCACCTTCAAGTGACCGAGTCTGGTTTTCTAACAATGGATGTGCTAGATTGTTTATCTAAAGGACAACCCAATCAGGATTTAATTGTTATTTTACCAGGGCAGGATTCCGTGTTGTATCCCCTTTTGCAAAAGGGGTTTCAGGCGCAGGCCGATTCTGTTTACCAGCAGTTGAAAAAGCAGTTTTCTCATATGTATATAGGGCTTCATAAACCTTCTGAAGTCCATATATATCGTTTACTGAATGTCCAACCTGAGTATGTTGTATTAAATGATGTATGTTTTTTAACGGAACATGAAGCAGAAGTGATTCCGTATTTACAAGCCATTGCCCAAGGGGAAAAATTTTCCGATATCGTTTCTGATCCGTTTTTAAAGGAAAAGTACTTGAAATCTGAAGAAGAAATTCGTGCGATTTTTTCAGAGAATCAAGAATGGGTGCAAAAAAGTGTTGAAATTGCTAAACTATGTCAATTGCAGTTTGAATTTCCGCTGGTTTCTTTGCCTGTATACCCATTGCCTGAAAAATTGGTTGGACGAATCACTTCATTTGAATATTTATCAAAGCTTTGTTTTAAAGGCGCAGAAAAACGTTATCAAGAAATAACACCAGAAATTATGATGCGATTGCAATATGAGCTGAACGTGATTCATCAAATGTGTTTTGAAAATTATTTCCTGATTGTATGGGATTTTATGAAATATGCCCGGACACATGGTATTTTGACAGGACCGGGAAGGGGTTCGGCTGCTGGCTCACTTGTTGCATATGTACTTGGTATTACAGATGTTGATCCGCTTGCTTATCATCTTTTGTTTGAACGTTTCTTAAATCCGGAACGGTTAACAATGCCTGATATTGATTTGGATTTTCCAGATAATAAAAGAGATGATGTGATCCAGTATGTGAAAGAAAAATATGGCGATCGTTATATTGCACAAATTGTAACTTTTGGGACATTTGGTGCAAAGCAAGCCATTCGAGATATCGGGCGTGTTATGGGGTATACACCGAAGGAGTTGGATGAAATTTCTCGCAGGATTCCTTCTAAACTTGGGATCACATTGGATGCAGCCTATCAAGAATCTATATCTTTTCGAAAAATTATTGATCAAACTCCAAAGGCTCAAAAGCTGTTTACGATGGCACAAAAAATTGAAGGTTTGCCCAGACATACATCGGTTCATGCGGCAGGCGTTATTATTAGTCCAATTGCTTTTGGTGAGATGGTTCCTGTACAAGCTGGCACGAATCAAACATTGGTTACACAATATCCAGCAGATGTTTTAGAACGTTTGGGATTTTTAAAAATGGATTTTTTAGGCTTACGGAACTTAAAGCTGATTCAAGAAATACTGGATGATGTTCAAAGAAATAAAGGAATTACATTGGATATTCGGAAAATTCCATTGAATGATCAAAAGACATATGAAATTTTTCGACAAGGTGAAACCAATGGAATTTTTCAATTTGAATCAGAAGGAATGAGACGCGCTTTGCGTAAACTTCAACCAACAGAGTTTAACGACTTGGTTGCATTAAATGCTTTATATCGTCCAGGACCAATGGAGCAGATTCCAAGATATATAGAAAATAAACAAAAACAGATTCGCGATGTTCTACATATTGAAGCCATTCATCATGTGCTTGATTCTACTTATGGAATTATTGTTTATCAAGAGCAAATTATGCAGATTGCCCATATTATGGCTGGTTTTTCTTTGGCGGAGGCAGATTTGTTGCGCCGTGCTATTGGAAAAAAAGAAAAATCAATTTTGGATTATGAACGAACACGATTTATTGAAGGAGCGAGGAAAAAAGGATACTCTGAACAAATCGGAAATCAGGTTTATGATTTAATTGTGCAATTTGCTAACTATGGATTTAATAAAAGTCACTCGGTTGCTTACAGTATGATTGCTTACCAATTGGCTTATTTAAAAGCAAATTATCCTTTGGAATTTTTTGTTGCGGCACTGTCTAATGTGATGGGAACCAGTAGTAAAACGCAAGTCTATTTGAAAGAAGCTCGTGCCAATGGGATTGAAATTTACCCGCCTTCTGTGCTTTCTGGAAGTTATCGTTTTAGTTTTGGCAAGCAAGGGATTATACTTGGATTAGGTAATATTAAAGGAATCGGTAAGCAATCGGCTCATCAGATTATTAAAGAAAGAAAAAAACAACCTTTTATTGATTTTTTTGACTTTGTATCACGTATGACGCTTTCTGGGTATAATCAAAAAATGTTTGAAACTCTGATTTTAAGTGGTGCTTTGGATGAATTTGGATTGGATCGTGCCGTTTTGCTTGAAAATTTAGATGCGGCATTGCGTTATACAGAATTGATTCAGCCGTTTATTCAAGGGGAACAGATGAATTTATTTCAGCTTTCGCAGTTGGTTCCAAAGCCACGTTTAAAAAAAGAAACAAAGATGACAGATGAGGAAAAAGGAAAGCATGAGAAAGCATTGCTTGGATTTTATTTAACTGCGAATCCTTATAAAAAATTAACAAAATTTGCCTTGGATAGTAGATTTATTTTGTTAAAAGAGTTAAAATACACATCAAAATATTTGAAAAAACTTACTGCTGTTATGATACAAGCAATTCGTCACATTAGAACAAAACATGGCGAACCAATGGCTTTTTTGACGGTTGAGGATGCGTCTGGTGTATTTGAAGCGGTTGTATTTCCCAAGACATATGCCGTTGTTTCTTTACAGTTGCAACAGGGAAATTTTGTTATATTGCAGTGCTCAACAGATTTTAAGAACGAAAAAATTCAATATTTGGTTCATGAATGTTGGCCGCTAGAAATGTTTGAGGCTGCATATCATCGAGGAGATTTTCAACTTTATATTCAGTTGGATTCCCCAGATGTATGGTGTGATCAGCTTCTTACGATTTGTAAGGCTGATCCAGGAAATACACAAATTGTGCTATTTGAAAAAGAGAAGCGCCAAATGTCTCAAAGCTTTCGTCAGCGTATAGATTTGAATGATGAATCAATACAACGATTAATCCAGTTATTTGGAGAAGAGAATCTGGCGATAAAAAAGTAATTAGACATTTTGTGCGATTCCCTTATAATATAAATAAAGTGATATGACACTAGAAAGAGAGTAAATATGATGAAAAATTTAAAAGAAGCTGCACTACAAATGCATCGAGAAAACAAAGGAAAGATCCAAGTAAGTGGTAAAGTCACAGTAAAAAATGGAGATGATTTAAGCTTGGCATATTCTCCAGGTGTTGCAGAACCATGTAAAGAAATTGCTCAAGATAAAAGCAAGGTCTATGAATATACAAATCGTGGAAATATGGTTGCTGTTGTTTCTGATGGAACTGCTGTTTTAGGTCTAGGAGATATCGGTCCTGAAGCGGCTATGCCTGTGATGGAAGGGAAATCTATTTTATTTAAAGATTTTGCAGGTGTAGATGCTTTTCCAATTTGTTTAGGAACAAAGCAACCTCAAGAGGTAATTTCCATTGTAAAAGCTTTGGAGCCAACATTTGGCGGAATCAATTTGGAAGATATCTCAGCACCAAATTGTTTTATTATAGAAGAAACATTAAGTGAATTGATGAATATACCAGTTTTTCATGATGATCAGCATGGAACGGCAATTGTTGTATGTGCCGGTTTGATTAATGCGTTAAAACGAACCAATAAAAAAATTGAAGAAATTAAAGTCGTTATTAATGGTGCTGGGGCGGCAGGAATTGCGATTTTAAAATTATTGAAAAAGTTTGGCGTAAAACAAATTGTGATGTGTGATACAAAAGGAGCACTTTATCAAGGGCGACCGTTTAATATGAACTCTATGAAGGAAAGAATTGCTAAAATTTGCAATGAGCAATTGGAGTCGGGTACACTGGAGGATGTTATTAAAGGAAAAGATGTGTTCATCGGAGTTTCTATTGCCAAATGTGTAACAGAAGAAATGGTTCGGTCTATGGCAAAGGATCCGATTATTTTTGCTTTGGCTAATCCGGTTCCTGAAATTATGCCTGATGTGGCAATGAAAGCCGGTGCACCTGTCGTGGCGACGGGTCGTTCAGATTTTCCGAATCAGGTCAATAATGTTTTGGCTTTCCCAGGTATTTTCCGTGGGGCGTTGGATGTACAGGCTAAGCGCATTGATACAAAAATGAAAATGGCAGCCGTATATGCCATTGCTTCTTTGGTTTCTGAAGAAGAATTGGAAAAAGGTGTAATTATTCCAAGTGCATTTGATGTAAATGTGGCACCGTGTGTAGCAGTGGCTGTTGCAGAGGCGGCAATAGAAACAGGACTTGCCAGACAACATATTGACTTAAAACAGTTAGAAGAAAAAACAAGAGCATTATCTCGCTTGAAATAAGCTGTAAATTTTGATAATGAAAAAGGAAACAAGAGGGGAAAATATATTAGAATTTATCAATATATTCTGATTATCGCTTGCTTTCAAGTTAATGTCCTTCTAAACGTATGTTGAATGATGTCACATAAGCTAGATTGCAATAGTTTATGAAGTTTTGAGAGTGTTGGAATCATCTAGAATAATTCAAATAAAGTATAGAGAAGATATATTTTATATGGAGTCTTCTAAAAAATTGGTTGAGAAAAATGTTCGGATGATTTGTTTTGACAGTCATGAATCAGAAAGAAATATTGTGTAAGCAAAGCGCCTGCTTGGACAAATGATCCTAAAAAAGGTAGCTTACTTGCAACAATGTTTTTTCATTTCAAGATTGGAAAAATTACTTTGCACTGAGAAATATGAAAAGGATGAGGCTGGAACAAAAGGATTTGATTCAAAGAGAAAATGAACGGTGATGTAAAATTTCATATGAAGTTATGAAATTTTACATCTACTCATCCTTTTGACTATATGAACTGGATCATTTTAGAAATATTCATTTTATGTAGATAGGGATTCTCGTTTTGTCCAAGTTTCTTTGGAAATTTTTCTTTTCAGTGATCGTTATATTTTGTTAAAGCATTGGTTTTTATTATTAGAATATGAAATCATTGGCATATAAAAGCAAAACATTATTTTATGAAAATCAGACAAAGATATAGTTTGGTTGCTATTCTGGTAAATTTGGTCAGATTGTATCATGGTTTAATATATATTCTGAAACAGAAATTGGAGTGAAACATCTTTGAACATAAATATTTTCTCAAAGAAAAAGAAGTATGCTTCCGTTGTTTTATCAAATAAAAAATCAGTTGAAGCTGTTCCAGATGGAATTATGACACAGTGTGATAAATGTAAAAAAATTTGGGTAACCAAAGCATTTAAGGAAGCGTTGAATGTATGCCCGAATTGCAATACACATCATTATATTTCAGCAGAGGAAAGAATTCATCATTTGTTGGATGAAAATTCATACGAGCCTTGGGATACAGAGTTATCAACAATCAATCCATTACATTTTGACAATTATATGGAGAAGATTGAAGCAGACCAAATCAAAACGGGTTTAACAGAAGCTGTAATTACGGGAAAAGGAACCATTGATGGTTTACCACTTGGGATTGCCATAATGGACTCTGCTTTTCGTATGGGGAGTATGGGTAGTGTCGTTGGTGAAAAGATTACACGTGCGATTTTCCGTTGTAAAGAAATGAAAATACCATTTGTAATATTTACAGCTTCTGGAGGAGCAAGAATGCAGGAAGGCATTTTAAGTTTAATGCAGATGGCGAAAACTTCTGTCGCTGTAAAACAATTAAATGATGCTGGTGTGCTGTATATTGTAGTGATGACACATCCAACAACGGGTGGTGTCAGCGCAAGTTTCGCTTCTTTAGGAGACATTCAACTTGCGGAACCTGGTGCTTTAATTGGATTCGCTGGAAGAAGAATTATTGAGCAAACCATTGGTGAAGCATTACCAGAAGATTTTCAAACAGCTGAGTTTTTATTGAAATGTGGTCAATTAGATGCAATTGTTCCACGCCAAGAGATGCGAGCAACACTTTCTTTGCTTTTAAAAATGCATCGAACGGAGGAAGTGAGCTATGCCTAATTTTATGGAATTTGAACGTCCGATTGTTGAATTGAAAAATAAAATTTCCGAATTCAAAAAACTCATGGAAGATGCGGATATTGATTTTTCAAAGGAAGTTAGCCAATTGGAAAATCGACTGGCACATTTGGAGAAGGAAGTCTATTCCAATTTGACGCCATGGGATCGTGTTTGTATTGCTAGACATCCCAAGCGTCCAACCACACTAGATTATGTTCGATATTTATTTGATGATTTTATTGAATTGCATGGGGATCGTTATTTTGGAGATGATGCAGCATTGATTGGCGGCATTGCTTTTTTTCAAGGGAAACCCGTAACGGTTATCGGACAACAACGTGGACGAGATACAAAAGAAAATATTGTACGAAATTTCGGTATGCCGCATCCAGAAGGGTATCGTAAAGCACTGCGTTTAATGAAGCAGGCCGAAAAATTTTGTCGTCCAATTATTACTTTTATTGATACCAAAGGAGCATATCCGGGTAAGGCGGCCGAGGAACGTGGACAAAGTGAGGCCATTGCAAAAAATTTATTTGAAATGGCGGGGCTTACTGTTCCTGTCATCGCTGTTGTAATTGGCGAGGGCGGCAGTGGTGGTGCTTTGGCATTAGGTGTGGCAAACCGTATTTTAATGCTGGAAAATGCTACATATTCCGTTATTTCTCCAGAAGGTGCAGCTGCCTTGCTTTGGAAAGATTCTACACAGGCAAAAAAGGCGGCACAAGCTATGCAGATTACTGCAAAGGATTTATACGAGCTGGGGGTTTGTGATGAAATTATAAAAGAGATACCGCCTGGTGCCCATGTGGATGTCAAGGTGCAAGCTGATTTGATTGCAGATCGTATTCAAATTGCATTAAATGATTTTTCTACAATGCTTCCACAGGAAATTTTGTCTCAAAGAATGAACAAATATTTACGAATGGGTCAGTTTCGGGATCAACCATTCGGATAAGAAAGACTGCCTTTCCATATATTTTTATGGCAAGGTGGTCTTTTTCTTTTTCTATCGATTTACTCGAGCCATTTTTTGTTTTAAATTCTTTGAAATTTGATTAGAATAAAAGGGAAGTAAAGTAAGATGTTATGCGAAGTTTTAGGAAATGAAGGTGTAAATCATGCAAAAAATTGCAGTACTAACAAGCGGCGGGGATGCACCGGGTATGAATGCAGCAATACGTGCGGTTGTTCGCAAGGGTATTTATGAAAAAATTGAGGTATATGGTGTGTTTAATGGATATCAAGGATTAATTGAAGGAAAAATTGAATTGTTGTATGCAGGATCCGTTGGAGATATTATTCATCAAGGGGGAACGATGCTCCATACATCTAGATGTTTAGAAATGAAAACAGAAGAAGGACAAAAAAAAGCGATTGCACAGCTTACACGTTTTGGGATTGAAGGTTTAATTGTTATCGGAGGCGATGGTTCTTATCATGGAGCAAAAGCGTTGACAAAACATGGATTTTCAACGATCGGTGTACCAGGAACCATTGATAATGACATTCCCGGTACGGATTTTACCATCGGATTTGATACAGCAGTGAACACAGTCGCAGAATCTATTGATAAAATTCGAGATACTGCAACGAGTCATGAAAGAGTGTTTGCAATTGAAGTTATGGGACGGTATGCTGGAGATCTTGCGCTCTGGGCGGGTTTGGCAACGGGTGCAGAAACCATTTTAATTCCGGAAATTCCTGTTGATATTGATGATATCATTTATAAACTGCGATGTGGTATTCAACGTGGTAAACGGCATCATATTTTGGTTATTGCTGAAGGTATCGGGTCTTCAAGACAAATAGCCGAACAAATTTACAAAAAAAGTGGTATTGAGCTTCGTGTATCCGTTTTGGGACATATTCAACGTGGTGGAGCTCCTACTGTTTTTGATCGGGTGTTAGCCAGTCGTTTGGGTGGATATGCGGTTGAATTACTGTTGGAAGGAAAAAAAGGTCGTGCAGTCGGTATTGAAAAGAATCAGCTTGTAAATTATGATATATCTGAGATATTGGCGATGTCCCATAAATTGGATACGGATATGTACCGGTTAGCGAATGAAATTTCATTTTGAGATAGAGATAAGCGGAGGAAGAGAAGATGCGTAAAACAAAAATTGTATGCACAATTGGTCCAGCAAGTGAGCATATTGAAATATTATGTCAGTTGATCCAAAAGGGAATGAATGTAGCTCGATTGAATTTTTCCCATGGATCACATGAGGAGCATGCCATTCGGATTCAAAATATTCGTGCAGCTGCAAAAAAAATGAATCAGGTTGTGGCTATTTTATTGGATACCAAAGGACCAGAAATTCGTACACATGATTTTATCCATGGTGAAGAAACATTGGAAGCAGGATCTAAGGTTATCATTTCTATGCTGCCTGTTTCGGGTACAAAAGAAAAGTTTTCTGTTACATATCCTGATTTGATTCATGATGTACAAACGGGATCAAGAATTTTGCTTGATGATGGTTTGATTGAGCTAGAGGTTACTGAAAAACGAGAAAATGAAATTGTTGCAAGAGTTTTAAACAGTGGTGTTATTAAAAATAAAAAAGGTGTGAATATTCCCAATGTAAAAATCGGATTGCCAGGAATTACAGAAAAGGATAAAGAGGATATTTTATTTGGAATCAAACAAGGTGTTGATTTCATTGCTGCGTCTTTTGTTCGAAAACCGTCTGATGTACTGGAGATCCGGAATTTATTGGAAGATCATGGTGGCGAATATATTCAAATTATCCCTAAAATTGAAAATCGAGAAGGGATATTAAATTTGGATGGGATTTTGGAGGTTTCTGATGGATTGATGGTTGCACGTGGTGATTTAGGTGTAGAAATTCCAGCAGAAGAGGTTCCAATTGTTCAGAAAGAAATGATTCGTAAATGTAATCGGGTTGGTAAGCCAGTAATTACGGCAACGCAAATGCTTGATTCCATGCAAAGAAATCCACGTCCAACACGAGCAGAGGCGTCTGATGTAGCCAATGCAATATTTGATGGAACAGATGCGGTGATGCTTTCTGGTGAGACTGCTGCAGGACAATATCCGGTTCAGGCAGTTGAAACCATGCATCAAATAGCAATGAAAACAGAAGAATCCACAGAATTTAAAGAGAAAATGGAAAGAAACTTAAAATATAAAACGGAGAATATTACAGATGCTATTGGGATTTCTGTTACGCAGACTGTTCGCTCTTTGCCAATTCAATGTATATTAACACCGACTCAAGGTGGACATACCGCAAAAATGATTGCAAAGTATCGTCCTGCGGCTTCCATTCTTGCAATTGCTTCCTCTGAGCATATTATGCGTTCTTTAATGCTTGTTTGGGGTGTTATACCTGCGCTTGGCCCCGATATTAAAACAACAGATGAGATGCTGGATTTTGCAGTTGAAAAAGGGTTGGACACAAAGATGGTCAGGCCAGGAGATTTGGTTGTGATTACAGCCGGTGTGCCAATTGGTGAGAGCGGAACAACAAATTTAATGAAAATCCATTATGTTGGGGATATTTTGGCAAAAGGTCAAGGAATTGGTCGTCAGAGTGCGTTTGGAAAGGTGGTCATAGCCTATGATGCCAAAGATGCAAATAAAAATGTAACAGCAGATTCCATATTGGTCACACCAGGAACAGATAAAGAAATGATGCCAGCTATTGAAAAAGCTTGTGCCATTGTTACTGAAGAAGGTGGTTTGACTTCACATGCAGCCATTATTGGTGTCAGTTTGGGAAAACCTGTGATTGTTGGGGTAAAGGATGCGCTTACAATTTTACAAGAAGGAATGGATGTAACTGTAGATTCACCACGTGGCTATATTTTAAGTGGGCATACGAATGTATTGTAAGACTGAGTGAACCAGTAAAATTTTATCGGACAAAAACAAAGTAAAGTTGAATTGGAAATCAATTTTTTTAAGAAAATCAAGAAAATGTCTGGGAAATGTGTACTCAGGCATTTTTTATATTATGTTTATTATAAACGAAATAAAAGATTGCTTTTTATGGTATTGTTTTGTACGATTTAATTAGGAATATAAGAGGTGAAAGTATGAACAATAAATTTGCAGTAGGTATGCTTGTGATTATGCTTCTTTTTACGGGTTTAAGCGGTTATCTGTCTTATTCTTATTTGAAAAAAAATAACCAAGCAGAAGAAGTGCAGAAGAAAATTCAAAATTCTGATCAAAAGCAATCGGCTGGGGGAAATACAGATGATTCTAAAAAGCAGGTAACAAATGAGGAAAATGAGCCACAGTTGACCACAAACGAGAAAAAATCTTTAGATGAAGCAGAAGAAGGGGAAACGGTTGCCGATATTTTGAAATCAGATGGTGCTTCTTCTCAAGATTCTGAAAAAAATTACACACAAGAAGTACCAAAAGAAAGATTGGATCAAATTCAGAGTACATTAAATCAATTGCAGTCAGATCAAACCGCATCATCAAAAATAGCTTCCGATTCTAAGCCACAAAGCTCTGCAAAATCAGGTAGTCATCAAGAGAATTCTACATCAGCTACAAGAACACAGACCAGTAGCGGATCATCCAATCATAAAAGTGATGCAATAAATACAAATCATACATCTGAGAGTCAAAGCAATACAACAAGTACAGATCATACATCCGAGAGTCAAAGCAATGCAACAAATACAGATCATGCAACCAATAGCCAAAACAATACAATAAACTCAGACAATGCATCGAATTATCCGCAGCATATCAATTCATCTGGGTCAAGTAGCAATCAAACTGATATCAATTCTTCTATTAACGATCGTTCAGAAATACAAGATGTTATATATGCAAGAGATTATATGGTTGCTTTTATTCGATCATTAAAAAATGATTGGGTTACAGTTTCTAATCTTGAGATGGAGGATCAAGTTTTTCAAAATGAGCTTTGTTATAAAATTACAGTAAAATGGGAAGAAGATTCTTCCATTACAAAGACTTTTTGGGTCGGAAGTCATACGTTGAAAGTATATGATCAAAACGGTGAAGAAATTGGAACGATCTATCAAGATTTTAATCCTTTATTTTAAAAATCTAGTCAGAATGGATTCTATTTGAAGTTGTTTCCTTAGGCATGTCGTGTAGGCTCATTTTCTAATTGTATAGAAAAAACGAGCTTTTTATAGTTGCTAAATTAAAATATGTACACATAAACAGTGAATACAGATTTGTTCTGTATCTCACTGTTTTTTTTGTATGCAAAAATATAGGATGTATATTGCTTTGCTTCTTTCTCATATCAAGTTTATTTATGGTAGAAAGTCTTTTTATGTGAATTATAGTAAATTCAAACTGAAAAATATATATTTTAGAATTTTTTTATTTTAAAAGATAATTTGATGCTATAGTCGTTAAAATATCATTGTAAAAGGTTTTCATGTTATTTTTTTAAAAAATAAACGTTATCGTTTTATTTTTAAACGTTAATGTTTATGATAATGATGAGGTGAAAAATATGAAAGTCTATGATGAAAAAAATGTATTGGAAGCAGCGGCAGATCGAATCGAGCAAGCTTTTTATGAGTTTAATAATATATATTTATGTGTATCTGGGGGAAAGGATAGTTCTGTTATGTTGCAGCTTGCTGCAAGGGTTGCCCGAAAAATGAACAAGCATTTTGGGGTGCTTTTCATTGATTTGGAAGCACAATATAAAGAAACCATCAATCATATTGAAGAGCTTAGAAAAGAGACAGATGATGTAGCTGACTGGTATTGGGTTGCTATGCCGATCTCATTAAGAAACGCTGTTTCAGTGATTCAGCCAAAATGGATATGTTGGGATAAGGCAGATCAAAATAAATGGGTAAGAAATATCCCCAAAAATGCAATTACAGAAGAGAATTATCCTGAAGATTGGGTTTGGTTTAAAAAAGGGATGGAATTTGAAGAATTTACAGTATATTTTGCAGAATGGATCAGTAAAAAAAGCGAAGGAATTATTGGCTGTGGAATTGGAATCCGTTCGGATGAAAGTATGAATCGTTTTCGTACCATCGTAAATAACAGAAAAATACGATATAAAAATTATGCATGGACAACTAAAGTTAAAAATGGGACGAAGGAATTATCTGTATACAATTTTTATCCGATATATGATTTTTCTACAGAGGACATTTGGGGAACCATTGCCAAATTGGATTTAAAATATAACTATGTATATGAATGGATGTATAAAAACGGTGTAAGTATCCATGAACAAAGACTATGTCAACCTTATGGTGATGATCAAAGGAATGGGTTGGATCAGTTTCGTATGATAGAGCCAGAAACATGGGAAAAAGTATTGAATCGTGTACATGGTGCGAATTTCGGAAATATATATTGTCGTACAAGTTTGTTAGGAAACATGAAATCAGAGAAGCCAAGACACTTGACATGGGAACAGTATACTGTCTTTTTGTTGGAAAGTCTTGGGTTATATTGTCCAGAATTAAGGGATCACTATGTAAAAAAAATTAGAAAGTTTCTTAGATGGTTTGAGAAACATGAAGGGTTATCCATAAAAGATATTCCAGAAGAAGCAGATAAAAAACTGGAGTCTGCCAAAAAAGCAGCCTCATGGAGAAGAATTGCCCGTGCAATAGAAAAAAATGATTTTTGGATGAAAAGATTGAGTTTCAGTCAGACCAAATCAGATGTTCAGAGAATTATAGAATTAAAGAAAAAATATACAAACTTATTATCGGAAGATGTGGAGGATAAACAGCTTAAAAATATAGCCGCTATGATAAACAAAGGAGTAGATTGATATACTCGTAACAATATTTGATAACACTCCGATCAATCAGAATTTTATAGACTTTTAGATGGAAAATATCAAAAATTATGTCCGATCTAGTAAATGATGGTTGGATGTGGAAAAAGTAGAAGGGAATGTATGGTTTTATTGTTATTCAAAAAAGAGGGATAAACAATTTTACACGACGCCTATAGATGATAAAGCATGTGTATTTGGCTATGATTTTAACAGTGAGAATTATAGACCAAAGAATAAAAGCGGTTTACTTAAAACAGGTTCGGTAGAAATTTTCACCAGTTTCAGTTTTTATGTGGAAAGAGAAACTCAGAACCATATATTATGGAGGAAAATATAAAATGAAAAGAATTAACGAAATTTTAAATCAAATCAAAATAGAGTTAGAAGAATTGGATTTAGAACAAAAAATAGAAATTCTGAATTATATTACGATAAAATTAAATGAGATATCCCCACAAAAAGAACCCGTTAACGCTGTCATATGGGTAAAGGCAGATAAGGTGAAAGCCAACGAATACAATCCCAATGAGGTAGCACCACCAGAGATGAAACTATTGTATACCTCTATTAAGCTGGATGGATATACGCAACCGATTGTAGTCTATCATTTAGGAAACGGTGAATACGAAGTTGTAGACGGATTCCATAGAAATAGAATCGGGAAAGAATATAAAGATATCAATCAGAGATTGAATGGATATCTTCCAGTTGTTGTGATTGATAAAGCGTTGGATGAACGAATGGGAAGCACAGTTCGGCACAATCGAGCAAGAGGAAGCCATCGAATCCGAAGTATGAGTGATATTGTTCTTGATTTAACTCGTTCTGGATGGACAGACGATGAAATATGCCAAAAAATTGGAATGGAGTTGGATGAGGTCATTCGACTCAAACAAATTACTGGATTGAAAGATGCTTTTCAAAATCATGTTTTTAGTAAATCATGGGAAGAGTTTGAGGATCGATTAAAAAGCAATGAAGGAATAAAATGAATATAAGTATATTTGGGTCTGATATAAATTGGAAAAATTAGGAAGTAAAAAACCAGTATGATCTGTAGTAAGATTGTATTACAATTCCATCAAGAAACACAATTGCCAAGTGGATCGGTGAAACAAAGAGCATCAAATCAAACAAATTGATTTTTGGAAAACAAAATATCTGATATGTAGCAAATTTCATACGAAAACTATGATAAGCAATACTAGATTATGGACAGGTCATGAGAGTCGTTCATTTAAAAACGAAGCAGAGGCGATAGGATTGAAAGGATTAAAGACTGAGCTGATGGAGCATCAAAAAAATGCATTTATCAAGCTAAAGGATATCCAAGCATGCGCATTATTTATGGATATGGGAACAGGAAAAACAAGAACCACATTAGAGTTTGTACAGTATAGAAAGAAGAGCAATAAAATAAAAAATGTACTATGGATTTGTCCAATTAATACAAAAAAAAATCTTGAGAAAGATATAAAGAAACATTCATTTTTTTGCATAGCAGATATAGAGAAATACGGAAATGAGGATATCTGTGTTGTCGGAATAGAAAGTATCAGTAGATCAGATCGTATTTATAACATGGTTTATTGCTTTGCAAAAAAATATAAAAATGATTTCATGTTGGTTGTGGATGAGAGCCATATGATAAAAAACCGTAAAGCGAAAAGGACTGAAAGAATAATCAATATATCCAAGTTTGCAAAATATAAGTTGATATTAACTGGAACACCCATAACGAATGGAGTATGGGATCTATATACCCAGATGTATATCTTGCATCCTGGAATTTTAGGCTATAAATCATTTTATGATTTTGCCAAAAGGCATTTAGAGTACTCCAAAAAATATCCAGGTATGATTATTGGGAGTCGTAAAATAGAGTACATCACGCAAAAAATCAACCCGTATATTTATCAAGTGACAAAAAAGGAATGTCTTGATCTTCCACCGAAAAATTATCAAAATAGATATTTATACATGAGCAAGGAGCAAAGGAAGATCTATAATTCTGTGAAAGAATACTTTTTAAATAAAATTAATCTGGAAGAATTTGATAGTTTTATTATTTTTAATATGATTGGATATTTGCATAGAATATGCAGCGGCTATATCGATGCTACCTTTATTGATTACGATCCATTAAAAGAGCAAGAGATGATTACAAGATTTCAATTTAAAACAAATGACAAAGCAAAGGCTGTTGTACAAGAGCTGAATCATATGCCACCAGATGCCAAAAAAATTATATGGTATAGGTATAATAGTGATTTGGAGTTATTACAGGAAGTTCTACAAGAGAATCATATTGTACTCAGTGGAAAGATAAAGCAGAAAAAAAGAGAAGAGAGCATAGATCATTTTATAAATGGGGATATCAATATTGCTCTTATCAATATCAATATTGGTGGAACAGGGCTCAACCTCCAAAAGTCGAATTATATGATTTATTATAACAATACATATGATTATACAAAGCGAACACAATCAGAGGATAGAGTATATAAAATTGGTCAAGATAAAAATGTCCATATTATAGACATTCTTTATCATTCGTCTGTAGATGAGCGGATTGACTATTCTATCAGGAAAAAATCCAGTTTAATCAGAGATTTACGTGAGCGAATTAACGAAATAAAGGATAATGAGGAAGAAATAAAAAAATTTAAAGAAACAATTTTAAATGAATGGTAAAGGAGAACAAATGTGCATACAGACATAAGAGAATATATCAGTTTATGTAGAGTGAAAAAAGGAAACATAACGGAATCAGAGCTGGCAAGAAGAATGAACCAAACGCCACAAAATATGCATAATAAATTTAAAAGAAACACGCTTAAGGTATCTGAACTAGAAAAAATTGCCGAAGCTTTAAATGCTGAGTTAAAAATATCATTTATTGATAAAGAAACTGGCGAACCTATTATATAAAAGTTTCTGATATGCGAGTATCCATATCAATCAAATGAAATGAAGAAAAGACAAAAATTAAATATAGTTTTTTGCTATTTGTTTTTTGGTGGGGAGAGTCAACTTCCTGTGAAAATGGGTCTGTTATGTTTCTTTCTACAAGTATTTTATGAATGAATCATATTTAAGAAAGTTATTTTTGAATATACTGATTTGTACTTTTATAGCGGAGTTCAATCCAGTTTGTCCCCCTTTGTCAGTATTTTTCAGATTTATTTTGATTTTCTATTACAGCAATGTTTTTTATCTCTCTTTTGCTCTGTAGATTTAAGCATAGCATCTTTTATTTTTTATCCATGCGTAAAGTTTTTACTTACCATCTTTTTGCACACAAATTCCGTTTGAGATGACATAGATAACATTGCAGTTCTTGTAATCATGAACATTTTTGTTTGCCGATTCATAACAGTTTATTTTGATCCTGTTTGTTCTATTTTTTTATAATATTTTCTGATTATGTGTGGATGTATCAAATAGGGAATATCGGTAAAGTCTGCATGGGTGTTTGTTGTTTTTGAAGAGGTTGATGCAAGAGTTTTTATATTGGTTCCAATTGTCAATTCTTATAAAAATCGGTGGTTTATCAATATGTTATGCAATTTCCCCATCAAAATCTATGACATACCATTGAAATAAGATATACTACAAAAGTAAATTAGCGGTTTGTTTGTCAGTTGGTTAGGAAGGTATCGGTATTGTTGTTGTACAAACAGAGACCAGTGATCGAATCTGAAAAAGACAAATTATCTAAAAAAATAAAAATTTTATAGTTGGATTATGCATTTTTCAATAAAAAGCTCAACAAGAGATATATCACTTGTTGAGCCTTCTTATATTTAGGTTGGACTAAAAGATCCTTTTACTGGATTTTTCCTCTTTTAAAATTTCTACAGCTTCTCGAAAACGCTGTGAATGTACAATTTCTCGTTCACGTAAAAATTTAAGCCCATCAATTAGATCCGGATCGTCAGATAAGTTAATTAAATGTTGGTATGTTGAACGTGCTTTTTCTTCTGCTGCAATGTCTTCATAAAGATCTGTAATCGGATCTCCTTTGCTTTGGATGTAAGTAATCGTATGTGGTACACCGTTTGGATCTGTGTAGTATAATCCATTTCCGTGTTCCATATAATGTCCGCCAAGTCCGTTTGCAGCCATTTCTTCTGGAGTTGCATCTTTTGTTAATTTATAGATCATTGTTGCAATCATCTCCAGATGTCCCAATTCCTCAGTTGAAATATCTGTCAAAAGTCCGATAATTCGATCTGGCATGGAATATCGGTGGTTCATATAACGTAGCGCAGCACTTAATTCACCGTCTGGACCACCATAAAGTGAATTTAAAAATTTTGCCATTTTCACATCACATTTTCCGACCTTTACTGGTCTTTGCAATACTTTTTCATATTTCCACATGTGGTTGCCTCCTTATAATTGCCATGGCCAAGGAGCTTTTGCCCATGCCCATTGATTCGATGTCGGATTTTCCGCGTATTGTTCAATTGGACCAAATCTGGCTTCAATATATGCAACCAGTTCTTTTTTATATTTATAATATTCATTGTATTGCGTGATTGCTTCACTATCATCTGGATGTGTATCCAAATATAAATCTAGATCATGCATAACAAATAGTGCAGCTTGTAGATCTTCTATTAGCTGTTCGTATTCTATCAATGCTGTATTTTTCAATTGGCTCACCCTTTCATATGATACGGATCTTTATAGTGATCGTTAAAAATAGGCCAAAGTGTCCCGTATTTTAAAGCTTCTTTGGCGTCATATTGTTCCAAATTTCGAGGTTGGAATCCAATGTATAAAATAGGGGGAGTGACATAGGTTTTTGGAACAGGAGATGGCGGACAGGGATCATTTCCAAAAGATGCTTGTTCAAAAGGTTTTCGTGTAGTGAATTTTGGAATTTTTTTATCACTCAAAATGATAACCTCCTCAAAAAATTTAAAACATAATGGGATGACAAAAATTAATTAAGCTGTGAATTCTCTTTGGATAAGGGAGGAAATAATAAATCTTCATACCATCGACAAGTATCAAAAGGGTCTATAGCTATTTTTAGCAGTGTACAATATCCGAATTTACAGTATCGACAATCCTTGCAATAACCATTCATGGAAGTCACCTCTCACTATGTGTGTTTACTTTTCAATATATGAAAGTACAAAAAAAAGTTGACAAAAACTGTTGGTAGCAAGTGAAAAAAGCGATAGAGGTACAATATATAAAAAATAATGTGAATCTTTCTCGTTTTTAGTAGAATATTTGTGATCGAATGGAACAAAGTGAATTTTAGATATACTTAGCTTATGAATTTGGTGGATAGAAAAAAGGAAGATTTATCTTCTAATATGCTTGACAGAAACAATCACTAAATTTCATGTTAAACAATGAAAAATCAGATTTTTATAAAATATAATAAAAGAAGCAAGCGACTTTATGGAATTTTTTCTTATTATAGTCACTTGCTTCTTTATAAAATTTAATTTGGTCTATTGATCTTTACAGCGTTTGGCATTTTATTATCCTAAAAATGCTTTTAGCATCCATACATCTTTTTCAATTTCAGAAATTTTTTCTGTAAAAATATCTGCTGTTTCTTGATCTTCTGCTTCTTCTGCAAGCGCAATGAGTGCACGAGATTCTTTCACCAATGTTTCATAGTCTGCAATCAGTTCAGTGACCATTTGTTCTGCGGTTAAATTGATATTGGTATCTTCTTTAATGCTTGCATTTGCAACATATTCACCTAAAGTAGCCAATGGTTGACCGCCAATGGTTAATAAGCGCTCTGCAACTTCGTCTACCATTAAAGTCGCTTCATTATAAAATTCTTCAAATTTTTCATGTAGCTTAAAGAATGCAGGTCCTTTTACATACCAATGATATTTGTGCAGTTTTGTGTAAAGAACGCTCCAGTTTGCAATTTGTTGGTTTAAGCTTTTGTGTAATTGTTCCATATTGATTATTCCTCCTAAATAAAATATATGTTGCGCTTTCATTCTATTTCAATTGATAGAAAGAAAGCAAGGGGTATTATTAAGTAATAATTACTTATTGATAATTATTATAAACTAGATTTTTATTTTTTGCAACGGTTCAGTGGAAAAAGGGGATAAATTTTTCAAATTTGTGTCCGATGATTGGGCATAGGTACATAGCTAAGTTGCCAATATATGATGTGATTTTTCTTTTCTGTAATTTGATATTGGCATTTTTGTAATACAGAGATGGAAGCAAAATTCCAGTCATAGCAAGCTGCAGTGATTCGATGAACCAATCCGGTTTGAAAAGCCCAAGCGGACAGTGCATTGACGGATTCAGTTGCATAGCCGAAATTTTGATGATTTGGAATAATGTTATAACCGATGTCAAGGGTTGATTGATTTGGATAGCCCTTAAATCCAGTATCGCCAATAATGGTTTTGGAATTTTTCTCAATAATTAACCAAGGTCCGAATCCATAGAGTTGTGGGTATAATTGAAGCTGCCGAAAATAGACAAGAAAATATTCTTTTGTTTCATATAGATATTCAATCCATTCTTGGTGATTGGTATGCAAAGGCATAAGCGTTAAACGAGGGGTATGAATAAAAATAGTCTCTCCTCCTTTTCAAATTAAGATGTAAAAATTTCCGATTTTGCAACGGGACTTGTTTTTTCCTTATAAAAAATGCTACATTGAATATAAAAAGAAAGTAAGGGGGAAATCTGTGAAAAAGATAGGAATTATTTTTTTGATTGGTATAATGGTGTTGGGAATGGTTGCTTGCAATAAAAAATCAGGTACAGATTCTGAAAATACAAGTGTATCTATTTCTGAACCGATTCAGCCGCTTGTTTATTATGCACCTTTGACTGGAGAGGAAGTAGAACATGAAATCACTCAACGTGCGGTAGCTGTTATGATTAACAATCAAAAAAAGGCGCGTCCACAAAGTGGTATTAGTCAAGCAGATATGGTTTATGAGTTGTTATCTGAAGCAGATATTACAAGGTGGCTTGCGATTTTTCAAAGTGAGCTGCCGGAAAAAATCGGACCCATTCGAAGTGCTCGAGACTATTATATTAAAATTGCTGCTGGTTATAACGCTTTTTATATTTGTCATGGTCAAAGCCCAGCTGCTGAGGATTTAATGCAATCGGGTGCGATCGATGCGTTAAATGGGATTAACTATGATGGAAAATATTTCCATCGAGATCAAACAAGAGTAGCACCGCATAATTCATATACTTCGGCTTCCGATATTTCAGATGCTGCAGAAGCATTGGATATACGTATGATTGACCAAGTTCGTGCCAATATATATGAAGAGAATGGATTTTCAGGAGATACAGAAGCCAAAGATGCAACTTACGTCAAGCTGAAATATTCCAGCAATGATGATTATAATGTGGTCTACACATATGATGAGACGAAAAAAGGGTATATTCGCTCACAAGGTGGTGTCCAAACCACCGATCGGGAAAATGATGAAATGATTACAGTACAGAATGTATTCATTGTAAAAACAGAGCATAATATTATTGATAATTACGGCAGACGTAGCATTGATTTGCAAAGTGGCGGTCAAGGGTATTTGTTGCAAAATGGAAAAATGCTGGAAGTTACATGGATGAATGATAGCGGTCGCTTAGTTCCAACAAAAAATGGTGAGGTCATCCCCTATATTCCAGGGAAAACATGGATTAATGTTGTAGAAGATAAAGAAAGTGCTGTGAACTTTACTACACCAAATTAAAAATGAGAAAGTTATTTTGTAATATCAAATAAAGAAACGCTATGAAAACAGATTGTTCAGTTGCATAGCGTTTTCTTTTGGTGAAGAAAATCTCCTTAGGTTAGACTTAAAGTACCCAAACGCTTGTAGTGATGAAATCAAACCATTCTTTCCAGATGTGAAGATCTGATCAGTTTGCTAGTTCTGTTTTTAAATGTCAGGAGGAATGTTAAATATCAAAAGATGGTCATAGTTTATGATATGTAATATCGAATGGTAAGTATCCTATTCATTTGTACCAAAATATCAAAGACAAATGGTTTATGGAAAAATACAGGTAAGATTTCATGCATACATAAAAGGATTGAAAATTGTGTAGCTAGGACATGTACGAATCATATTGATTATTGGTAAGTATTCCCATTTAAAATCTATGTTTTATCATTTATAGGATGTATAAAAGGAAAAGTTGTTTGATGCGATTGGATTGATCTGTAAATTTAAAATAAGGAAAGAGAAAATTTTGGTATACAGATTGTAGGTACAGTAAGAAGAAGTCCAAAGGAAATAGAAGAATATATAGTAACCGAATTCAAGATGCTGTAGTGATAGAATCATTGAGTTTTATTAAAATATTAGATCCATTTATAGGAAAGCGGTGAAAAAATCAATGAAAGAAATAACAGTTCTTTTTAAGATCCGCTTGAAAAAGTAGAGCAAATGATAAACCTTTTTGAGGGTTGTACAGTTACAAGATTTATCATCATAAAACCAACCATCTATGATTACGGGTGGTTTTAAAATAAAAAGCCCTTCTGTTTAAAATGAAGGAACCAAATAAAAAACGAAAAGAGAGCTGTACCATGATACCTTCAAATCATTATATTTTCTGATAGATGATATTGAAATGAACCGACAAGAAAATGATACCATTTTTATATATTATCATATAATTAAAAATATTTATGAAATAATAGTTTATTCCATTTTATCTCAATAGGAGTTATCTTGATATAATCTGAAAATATTGTTTAAAGATGATTGAAAGGGACTGTATATACCTCGTTTTTTTATGGAAGAAATCTTCTGGTAAAGTTTATTGAAGCTTTTTCTAATTGTTTAGAGGTGATAAAGATTTTATTGCCATACCATTGGATTTGTAATGTAGCGGTTATGTTTATTTTTGTAGTAGCAATTTCAGTGCAATCATAACAGTTACTTTTTTGAAAAATATTTAATTTTGTTGTTTTAGCTTCATAGGTATTTTCTGAAATTGTAGTTTCATTTGAAATAAACCATTTAACTGATAGAGATAATTATCTGAATTTTTATTTAAAAGACCATCATGTTTTATTTTCTTTTTATGTTTGTGATTCGGATATAAAATCCGTTTCTACTTTTCGGATTCTTCTTGCTTCTACTTCCAAAATGGTTAGTACAATATTTTTATATTGGATTTGTTCCCCTTTTTTAGGAATATGTTGGAATTTTTCATATAACCAACCACCTAATGAATTACTTTGACTCTCAGGTTCGGCAATTTGTAAAATCTTAGCAAACTCGTCCAAGTCAATTTCAGCATGGAATTCATACTTATTATCTGTAATTTGTACAAACATTTTTGTTTTTTCATCATGCTCATCCCAGATTTCACCGACAAGCTCTTCTAGTATATCTTCTAAAGTAATTAAACCACTTGTTCCGCCAAATTCATCAACAACGATTGCCATATGATTTTTTTGTCTTTGTAACTCTGGCAAAAGATCAGAAATATGCATGGAAGGTACGATAAAATATGGCTCCCTTAATAATGATCGCACTTTTACATCTTGGTCGATAATATATTGGGATAAAAAATCTCGCTCTGAAAGAATGCCGATGATATTGTCGATATTTCCTTCATAAACTGGTATTCTGGAATACCTTTCTTCCATAAACAATTGTAAAATGTCCTTAGATGTCATCGCAATGTCAATCGTCACCATATCCATTCTTGGCATTTGAATTTCTCTAACATAGATATCATTAAACTCTAAAGAGCGTTGTACAAGCTCAGCTTCATGATTATCAATTACGCCTTCTTCCTCAGACATTTCAACCATTACTTTAATTTCATCTTCAGTAATTAATGGCAATGCCTTGTTGTTTTTTTTTGGCTTGACCCAATTTTTCAAACGAATAAACAGCCAATTCAATGGTGTAAGCAACCGAATTAAAATAACAAGAATTGGTGCAATCAGCAGTGTATATTGTTCTGCAAACTCCTTTGCAACCGATTTTGGTAAGATTTCACCGAAAATTAAGATCAGCACAGTCATGAAAAATGTACTGTAAACAACACCTTGTACACCGAATAAATCTGTTGCAATTTTTGTACTGATTGAGGCAGATGCGATATTTACGATATTATTTCCGATTAAAATGGTAGATAGTGCACCATCAAAGTTTTCGGTAATCCATAATGCTTTTTGGGCTCCCCGACGTTTTTCATCTGCATAATTTTTTATACGTATTCGATTGACACTAGAAAAAGCTGTTTCTGCTGATGAAAAAAAGGCAGATAAAATAATAAACACAAATAATATGCCGATCATTGTTAGTGGTAAATCGTCCAAAACCTCCACACTCCCAATATAATATGTCATTTCTAAAAACTGCTCTTACTTTAGCATATTTTTTCAATATGAATCAAATGTAGTTGTATCCTTTTAATGTAAACTTTTTTTATATTTTAGTTTACATTATAAAAGGACATGATATACTAAAAAAAATAAATAAAGGAGGATTGAATATGCAAAGTCATCAAAAGGAACTAAAAGATATTGTATTGATTACATTATTTGCTGCATTGACTGCTGTAGGTGCATTTATCAAAATCCCAATGCCATTGATTCCTTTTACATTGCAAATTTTCTTTGTTTTTTTATCTGGCGCATTACTGGGTGCCAAAAAAGGGATGTATAGTCAAATTCTTTATGTTGTTATTGGGTTAATTGGATTTCCAATTTTGGCAAATGGTGGAGGATTTTCCTATATTTTCCAACCGAGTTTCGGATTTTTACTTGGAAATATCTTGGCTGCATACATCATTGGTTATATTCTAGAAAAGAAAAAGAAACGGACAAAGCTATCTTACTTGCAGGCTTATTTATGTGGACTGACTGTAATTTATCTATTTGGTTTGGTTTATTTTTATTTGATTTACAATTTCTGGATGGCTCAACCGACAACATGGAGTTATGCAATCGGAACGGTCATTTTACCATTTATTATTCCTGATTGTATAAAAGCGATTCTTTCCATTTGGATAGCTGAGCGTTTAAAACCTTATATTTCGAAATAATTTTTCTAAATCATAAAAAGTAAATATTTTTTATCAAGCGATTTTATTATGTGTAATAATTGAACAAATATTTTTTCATTTCATATAAAATTATAAAGAAAATGGGTTGAAAGTATGATTTAAACTCATTTTTTCTAAAGGTTTTGCTAATGATAGAATTCCTGTGGGAAAAAAGATCCAAGCAAGCGCAGTGTTTTGTGATATACTTACTTGGATCGCCCAAAGGAAACGATTTAGATGCAAAAAAGAAGTTCCTTTTAACCGTATTTTGTTCCTTTCTTTTTTCATTGATGCAATTTAATTATCCAGTCTAAAAATAAATGTTTTCTCTTCTGAATACGTTTTAGCATTTTATCCTGTTAGATCAAAATCCATAAAAAATTTTCCATTTCATTTCCCAGATTTATATCTTGTAACAATTTGTATAAAAAATTAATATTTTATATCAAGATGTCAAGCTTAATTTCTGTAAAATCAGGATTTATTTTCTTATATTTATCTTTAATTTATGCATAAAAAAACAAGTTTTTTGATTTAGTCATTCAATAATTTTTTCCAGTATCAAGCCGAAAAAGTCGATCCATGAATTCGCTTATAAAAATAACTCTTGATTTATCTGATAAATTCGTATATTTTTATTACATATGACATACGATCAAGGATTTTTAATATCTTCGAAGTTATATACTTTTTATCCTGGTATGTAAAGGTGAGACAAAAGGATAAATTTCAGCAATGCATTTTGCTTATTCAGTTGTAAAACATCTACTATCCAATTCCCGAGCTACGATTCAATATGTCGTGAAAGCACTTTGGAAATTGATTCTTTTTGTTCTTGCCGCAAAACTACATAATAAAAATTGACTGAAAGGAGAAAAAACATGAGTTCTAACAACTTCTCAAGGACTGGGTTTATTTTAGCAGCCATCGGATCTGCCGTCGGTTTGGGAAATATTTGGCGTTTTCCATATGTAGCATATGACAATGGAGGTGGTGCATTCTTTTTACCTTATCTGATTGCTTTATTAACAACTGGACTGGCCATTTTGGCTTTGGAATTTGCCATTGGAACCAAGTATCGTGGTTCTGCTCCGCTGACATATGCCCGTATAGGAAAAGGAAAAAAATTTGAATTTATTGGTTGGCTAAGTGTCTTGCTTACATTGGGTATTACCACTTACTATCCGATTATTATTGCATGGGCTATTCTTTATATGCTGTACTCACTCAATTTATCTTGGGGAAGCGAAGCAGGAGATTTCTTTTATACAGATGTCTTACATCTTGGAGATGCAGCAAATATTTTCAATCTTGGCGACTTTATTCCGCAAGTACTTGCAGCACTCGCTGTTGTTTGGCTTATTGTTGGCATTGTTTTGCTAGCTGGTGTGAAAAAAGGAATTGAGCGGGCAAGTAAAATTATGATTCCCTTGCTCCTTGTCTTATTTATTATTTTCGTTATTCGTGCTGTTACACTGGAAGGTGCTTCTGTTGGATTGAACGCATTTTTTACCCCAAGTTGGGATGAAATCTTTAAACCTTCGGTATGGATTGCAGCATACGGACAAATTTTCTTCAGTTTATCTCTTTGTATGGGGATTATGATTACTTATTCCAGTTATTTGCCAAGGCATGCAGAAATCGGTAGCAGTGCGTTGATTACTGGATTTGCCAATTCTTCAGTTGAATTGCTTGCTGGTTTTGGTGTTTTCGGTGCTTTAGGGTTTATGGCAACTATGAAAGGGGTTTCCATTGCAGATGTTGCAACTTCTGGACCTGGACTTATATTTGCGGTATTCCCTGAAATTATTAGCCAAATGCCGTTTGCACAATTTTTTGGAGTTTTGTTCTTTTTATGTATTGTACTGGCAGGGATTACATCTTTAATTTCCTTGATGGAAGTTGCTGTTTTGGCCTTCAGTGATAAATTCAAGCTAAAAAGAAGAACAGCAACCTGGTGTGTAATGTCTTTCTCACTCATTTTATCCATCCCATATGCAACCGGAAGTGGTTTGTACATATTGGATATCGTTGACTATTTTGTTAACAATATTGTATTAATATTTGCAGCAATTTTGACTGTACTTGTGAACGGATATATTTCAAAAACATTTAAAGATACACAAACCCACTTGAATACATATTCCAATGTTTCATTCGGATTATGGTGGAGCATTTGTATTAAAGTGATTACACCGTTTATTCTAATCCTTACTTTCGTGTTGAATATAGGAGATAATCTAGCGGAGAACTATGGAGGTTATGCGGATTTATTTATTTATACTTTGGGTTGGGGTACCGTTGCTTTCTATGTAATTGGCTCCATCATTTTAACGAATCTGCCATGGCATAAGAGCATTAAAGTAAAAGATTATAACTTTGAAACAGATCCAGAGGAGGCTGTATAATGGGAACTTCAGCTATTGTTATGATGTGTGTTGGAATCGTTGCCATTTGGGGTGGTTTAGCAATTAATCTGTATATTTCTATCAAACGGCATAAAAAAACCTTTGAACAAATTTCAAAAAAAGATTGAAATAGGAATTATGAAATATATAATTTAAAATTAAGCAGAAAGGTTTATGACAAGTTTTTGTCAAACATTTCCTGCTTTTTTTATTGGATTTCATCGCTTGCGGATAAATATAATCACAAAGGACATACTATAACCACGATACAAAAGAAACAGGAGGTTATGTCATGAGTGAACAAGATACCATCCAGCTTTTACGTGAATGTGATGCGGGAATTAAAATGGGTGTTGCTTCTATAGATGAAGTGGTTGAATATGTGAAAAATCAAGATTTTAAACAAAAATTGCTGAGCTATCGGACAGAACATGAGAAATTGAAAGATGAGATACAAGTTCTTTTAGAAAAACACCACGATAGTGGTAAAGAACCTACTGCGATGGCAAAAGGAATGTCTTGGTTAAAAACCAATATGAAGTTGGCTATGGACACTTCAGATCAAACCATTGCTGATTTAATGACAGATGGCTGTAATATGGGTGTTAAATCTGTATATCGTTACTTAAATCAATATGCCACTGCAAATGAAAAAGCAAAAGAACAAAGTCGAAAGTTGGCCAATTTAGAAGAAAAAATGTGTACTGAGTTTCGGCAATTTTTGTAATGCTCAATCCTCTATTGTTTTGATTGTATGAGAAACAATTGGATAACGTTGAGATACAAATAACTGATTTTGTAGCATAAAAAAATTTACCATATATTTTTACAATCAGTACAAAGGAAGATGGTTCAATCTTTTCTTTAATTTATCATCCATATACTTTTTATCTTTTTTGTTTCTCTAGTCATATGATTTGAGTGTTACACTTTATAATGCGAGTATAATGACGGTTTTATCTCAAGTTTTTTTAATCTTAAACAAAAAGCAAAAAACCATGCAAGGCATTATATCCGATGAAAATTGCATGGTTTTTCGATTGAAAAATTTTGGTATAAAAATATTTGGTTTGTTTAGCAGGACTTTTTTTATATCGCCAAGTAGGTAGATAAAAAAATCGTATTTATAGCAGTATGGAAAAAACGAAGTCATAAATGAATGGTTTTTTTATGAATAAGAGTAAGAGACAACCAACAATAAAATAGAATATAGTTTAAATCATTTAATGATTTACCTTTTTGGGTTGGATTTATATCAGGGGGTTGGAAAATAAAAAGTCAAAAGATTTTATTTATATTTGGATCATTTTTCTAAGATAAGTGACAAGTCTATAGTTTTTTACTTCATGTGATGTTGCTAGATATGTCAATATTTTGTACAATATACCAAATTTTGACTGGCATATTCACCAAAAAATTGAGAAATTGTTTTTCTAACGATTTTTTAATCTAGGATTTTAGCGTGTACAACACCCATAATGATTTAAAATGGTGATATGTTCTGTAAAATATTGAATAGAAAATTTTGGTATACAAAATACATCTATACGTTTTTTTATTTTACTTTTGGCATGGTAATTGGTTTTATTTGGTTAAAGTTTTTACAAGTAGTAGATATTTGTGCATTACCATAAGACCACTCTTTTGCCACATTTTCTTCAAATACATTTGCTATAATTTGATTCATCACTTCACTCATGTTCATTTCATATTTTATAACATATTGACTTTTTGTGTCGATCCATATATGTATAGATAATGGTGGTACATTTGAAAATACTTTTGTGAAAGCTACATCTGAAATCTTTTCAAGATTCATATCAGTAAAGTTACTTGCTGAGCTAGTTGCTTTAAACAATTCTTTAAGATTTTCTCCAAATATAATACCTTTTACAACTTGTGCTTCCATACCTTCAATTTCTTCTGTTCGTATAATTTTCGCATCTGAAATTCCCTCTAAAAATATATGGATCAGCTCTATAGGCTCATAGTTGGTTACTTCAGAATTGTTCAGATATTCAATTAACCAATCGCTGGTTCCTTGCGCTTTTGTATACATTTGATACTGTTCATCTTTTTCTTCAATATATATATATCCACGTTTTGTGTCATATTACCTAGTGCACCTGCATCCATATCCAACGCTATCATTCCTTTTATCCCATATGGATCTAAGATATGGGAATATTCCATATGCATCTTCACTGCTGCACTTTGGTTACTTATAGTTATATCTATGTTATTGTCTATTACTGCATCATAGCTTTTTATCTTGCTCATTTTCTCTTTACTCGCATCAATCAACGCTTGTGCATCAGATGGGGTTGTTGCTTCTTTAGGATGACTACTACAAGCGGACAATCCCCCCAATAACAATAGTATTGTACAAAATACAGATCTCATTTTGCATAATTTCATTTTACATATACTCTCCTTATTTTTATTCTTAATCTAGTAAAAAATAATTCTACTTTAAATAAATAACATATTCAATTAAATATTTCCAGTAACCTATTTTTTATTTTTAACTGAATTAACTAGAATATTTATTTGAAATTGTATTGTAAAATTATTATAAAGTACAAAAGAAGCTTATAGAACAACAAATAAAAAGGAAGAAATTATTGTATGTGATTACGAGTATCCCATATATAAACAGATAAATTTTACAAAGAAAATTTGGATAAATTAAAATGCTAATAGAGGCAGTTTGATTTTTGTCAAGTTTGATAGGTATAAAGCCTTGGAAAGATTTTGCTATATCCGATCAAACTATTGTGAAAAATATTATATTTTATTTAATATATTTAAAATAATTTAAAAATAACAAGTGATTTTATTGTTGTTCCTATACATAAAGAAGAATGTGATTGATTGTTATGAATTTGGTTTGGCATTTTATTTGTGAAATATAGCTTATAAATGACAAATCGGTTAGAGTAAAAATAAGATTTATAAAAAATATATTATTAATTTTGTGAATAAAATAGATTCCCCTTAGAGGAAGATCTAATCAATCCTGAGCATTTTATATTGCCTGATATAATTGTGTTCGGGTAATCGTGTAGAAGAGCAGGATATGTAAAAAACAGACAAAGTTTACAGATATCCTAATTTGGTATCAATCCATTTGTATTGGGACATAAAAATAAAAAACACATAAAGAAATGAATGAACCTTTCGAATATATAAAGCTACAAAAGGCTGGCTAGAAAAAATGGATGAAAAATTTAAATACATGTCTTTACAAATAAGTATATAAAAATGCTTTGCTAAGAAGAAGTAAGGCATGTGACTTGTATTTTCTTTCAGAAAACAAATAGATATCCGTTCCTTCCAATCTTTTTCTTTTATAGAAAAAATAAATAAATATAGGTTTTTTATTATAAATATAAGTTGTATTTTAATAAGGATCAGGTGGTTATAATAAACGATGTACGCACTAAAAAATATGAAAAATGCTTATGAATAGGAGAAGAATGATGTACAAAATTTATGAAGAGGCAAAGGAGTTTGCCCAAGAATTTATTGCCCCATATGCAAAAAAATGTGATGAGGAGGCTATATTTCCAGTTGAATCATTTCAAAAAATGGGAGAAAAAGGATACTTTAATCTTTTAATTCCAGAACAATATGGCGGACTGGGAAAAGGACTAGAGGCGCATTCACAGGTTTGTATGGCATTTGCTGAAGCGAGTGCAACAGCTAGTCTGTGCTATATGATGCATAATGTCGGACTGCATTGTGTTATGACATACGGAAGTGATACATTAAAGGAAAAAATAGCCAAGGATGTTGTTGAAAATCATAAATTTTTTGCGCTGGCATACAGTGAGTTTGAAACAGGTACACATTTTATCAAGTCTCAGCTTGAAGTCAATCATACAAAAGATGGTGCTATATTTAACGGTTCAAAAAGTATGGTAACCTCTGCAACACATGCGTCATACTATTTGATTGGAGCACCTGCAAAAAAAGAAGGTGAAAGCAATAATTGGGTTGTTTCATTAGATACAGAAGGTGTGACATTTAAAAATAGTGAATGGCAAGGTATGGGAATGCGTGGTAATGTATCCTGTCCAATGATTTTTACAAATGCTGCCATTGACCATTTGTATCAAGTTGGAGCAGAAGGAAGCGGTTTAGAACAAGTGTTTCATGTCATTACACCATTTTTTGTGACAGGTTTGGCTTCTGTATATACGGGTCTATGCATTCAGCTTTCCGAGGAAGCGGTTACATATGCAAAAGAAAGGGTATATCCTGATGGACAAGCTTTAAGCGATATCGAAACCGTACAAATTCATCTATCCAAAATTTACACAATGGCAAATGCAGCCAAACAAACCGCAAGAGATGCCGCAAAGGCTGGGGCAAACCAAGAAGCGGATGCTTTATTAAAAATTCTTTCTGCACGCATTTTTGCTTCGGAATCAGCTATTGAATGTAGTAGACTTGCGATGAGAGTTGGTGGAGGGAAGGCCTACAATAAAATGGGAAACTTTGAAAGAATTTTACGCGATTCTTATGCCAGTCAAATTATGGCACCCAGTGTCGATGTTCTGATTACTTGGCTTGGAAAATCTCTTGTAGGGCTTCCAATTTTATAATGAGGTGATAGCAAAATGAGTGAAAATATTAAAGTTGGTGCAGTCATATACGATCCAAAAGTAACGGTGATTTGGGGGATTATTGCGGATTTTTTTGCAAAAGAAGGATGCCCGATTGAACCGGTTTATTACAAAGATTATAAAAAACAGGTAGAAGGTCTAATGGCAAAGGAAATTGATATTGCATGGAATTCTCCATTGGCTTGGCTTGACGCTTACTTAAGAACAGATGGTACTTGTCTGATGGGATCGATGAGGGATACAGATCAAGATAGAAAAACATATCTTATTATTAGAAAGGATTCTGGCATTACAAAATTACAGGATTTAAAAGGGAAAACCATTGGATTGGGTGCTGTGGATTCCCCACAGGCGAGATTAATTCCCATTAACTTTTTAAGAAAAGCTGGATTGGCATACGGAAAAGATTATACAGAAAAACGGTTTGATATTGCGGTTTCACTGCATGGGGATCATGTAGGCGGAGAGTTGAATGCCATGAAAGCATTAGAAAATCAAGAGGTGGATGCTTCCTTTGCTTTGGATTTAAATTGGAAAGCATGGAAAGCTGCTGGTACAATCGATGCCAACCAATTGGTTTGTCTGGCTGAAACGGAGCCTTTTGATCACTGTATTTTTGTTGCCAGACCAGACTTGTCAAAAGAAAAATTTGCAAAATGGACAGAGATTCTCCATAAGATGGACTATAGCAATCCTGACCATAAAGAAATGATGGATATGGAAGGTCTAAAGGCCTGGGTACCTGGCAGATATACTGGATTTGGGCAGATTCAAGAAGCCAATACATATTTAAATTTCTTAATGGAATTTCATCATGAATAGTCAAATCCAACCTATAAAATTTCAAACCTCATTGTTGGGAAGTTTACCCAGACCAAAAGAAATTTTGCAAGCACAAAGGAAGTTACAAAAGGGTGAAATTTTTGAGGAAGATTTTACACAGCTTGTGATAGAATATACAGAACAAGCGATAAAATTTCAGGAAAATCTAGGTTTGGATATTATCACATCTGGTGAGTTGGGTCGTGATAATTATGTTTCATTTATTGCTAGAAAGCTGCATGGTATTCGCATGATGAGTATGATTGAAATATTGGATTATATTGAGGATAAGGAAGCCTTTCATGAGATTTTGGATATTTTAGATGTTCCTGCCATGCGTATCAAAAATGCCATTTGTACAGGTAAGCTGGGATTTCGGAATGGAATTGTGGTTGATGAACTTTTATGGATGAAAAAGTTTACCCCAAAGCCTATAAAAATTACACTTCCGGGACCTTATTTGATGACACGTTCTATGTGGTTGCCAGAGCTGTCAAAAAAAGCGTATCCAGATAAAGAAGCATTGGGTGAAGCTGTAATTCAAATGCTTACAAAGGAAATTGCTTTATTACAGCAGCATGGTGCAGACATCATTCAATTGGATGAGCCTGTCTTAACTGAGGTTGTGTTTTCAGAAGGAAAAACCAGATCCTTTATGTGTGCTGCACTTTCTGAGAAAAAAGATCCAACAGATGAGCTTGCTTTTGCTACTCATTTGTTGCAGTCTGTTGTACAGAAGGTAGATCGAAATATATCTAAAATCGGACTTCATATATGTAGAGGAAATTGGAGCAAAGATGAAAGTATTTTATTAAAAGGACCCTATACACCATTGATTCCTCTGATGGAACAAGTATGTCCAGATATTTTATTTTTGGAATTTTCCACTCCACGAGCAGGGGAGCTTTCTTCCTTGTTAGAAAATGATACAATTCGGAAAAAATGTATACTTGGACTTGGCGTCATGAATCCGAGGACAGATACAGTAGAAACAAAGGAAAGCATGATACAAAGTGCAAAAAAAGCATTGCAGTATGTAAGCACAGAACAGCTTTGGTTAAATCCAGATTGCGGTTTTGCAACTTTTTCCAATCGCCCTGTAAACGAAATGGACACCATTATACAAAAGGTTAGCAATATGGTACAAGCAGCAAAAGAATTGAGGAGAAAATATGTATAGGATGATGCCATCTGAATCCAAATTTTTTCAGTTGAATTACAGAGGTGTATCTATAAATTTAGAAAATATAAAAGTATTAACACAAAATAACCATCTATACGTGAAGAAGTCCATGCAATTTGATCGTAAACAAAAAGACTTGAGTAGTATGGATCATTTTGCAGTTTCCATTCTAAGCAGCATTTTAAAAACCATTGTTGAGCAAAGCCAGAAACAAGATTTTGGTATTGAAGAAATAGAAGGTACACTTGAGATCCTTTTGGCCAATCCCTTGACATTGTTAGATGTTATCGGTTATACGGATGAACCAGAAATTTCAGCACTAAAGTTCAAAATTTATTTGTATGCTGATAAAGATGAGGATACAGTTATCCGTTTTTGTCGGCAGGCACTAAAAAAATGTCCTTTATATAACACAATGAAGCAGGCCGTTTCAATTCAGGTTGTATTTCAATTGCTTTTATAAGGTGCATCTTGATTATCTGTGAATTGGAAGATTCATGCTCTATTTATAAATAATTTTTTTGATTTTTATAAAAAATAATAGAAAAATTATTGAAAATTTATTTTATAAAGGGAATGAAACAAAACAAGACTTTATATCCTTATAAACGAATATTTTTAAACGAAAAGTTCATACAATGAAAGAAGACGAACAGGTGTAAAATTTTGTATCATCGTTCGTTTTTTCTTTGAATCCAATCCTTTTTGTCTAGATTTGTAAAGTCATTATTTGGTTGCTATGCGTCAAATAAAGATTTTGTTGTTGCAAAGTAAACTTTCTTTAGAAAAGTTCTTCTTTTGCAATTGATATAAGCTTAAAAAATGACAAAATCCATCAAATGAAGTATACTGAAAAAAGAAAAATCAATATAAATAAGAATATTCAGTTGTTTTGGTTGAATAACAGCTATATTGTTCCATACAAAAAATAATTTACTAAGCATATAAGGAAAAATGCGAAAGGGAGTTTGGAAAATGCGAAAAAATCGTTTTTTATTGAAGATTTGTAGAACAGTAACAGCAATCGTATTGTTAGCTGGTTGTGGAAATGCAGGAGTTCATAAAACAGATGAGCAGTCCATACAAAAAACAGAAGTGAACAAGGCTGAGGAACAGGTCGCAACAAGGATTCAGCCAACTGTGGATACACTTTTTGCGACTGAGGCAGATGATGAGATGCCAGATGGAGAGTATGCAGTTTCTTTTGATCCCCAAGCCGTAGAGGTTCTGGATGATGGTATAACAATTCCACTTGAGTTTTTCAATTACGATACTTATAAGGCAGAAGACATTAATCGTATGCACAAAGGAGATATTCTTGTTCTAGCTGGAGAAGAAATAAAAGTTGAAAAAATAGAGGAAATAAAAAATAATGATACGATTAGTGGAATAGATATTAATGGAGGTATTGAGCAAGGAGGAGCTTATTTGGTTCGGGAGGATGCAGCATTTTACCGTACTTGTACTTTTAATGATTATCCGGTTTATTACTCTATAGGAACTGCCAAGTTGAAACTGGATACAAATTGTACCTTTATAGATTATGCAGCAAAAGAACAACCATTTGAGGAAGGAATAATTTATAAGTATGCAGATATTCCAGAATGTTTTGTAAAAAGCGAAAATATATTTTACAGCCCCAATAATACAATAATTATGGTAAGAGATGGAAAAATTGTACAGATTACTAGAAAGTGGATACCATAAAAATTTCGATTTATTGGAAGAGATGATAGAGGAACGGTTATATACAGCACTGCTGTTAACAGTCCCACAAGACTTCTTTTATGAACCATTCAGTGAGTGAAAGTAGTGGATTGCTTTTGTTTGCCTTATATTATGATGATACACAATGGGTATATTCCTTTATGGCTTTTCATATTCTATTATAAAATTTAGATAAAGCTTATAAAAGGATTGATATAAGAATTTCTTTATTTGTATCCATCTCCATAAAGTATTTTTTCTTATCTTTAAAATAAATCATAGTTGTCTCCAATACGCATCGCAAATTGAAGAAGTTCTAAAATAAACGTTAGGTCTTGGTGTTCTTTTTTTAAAAAAGTATATCTGAACGATGATACAATGATGTTTTACATGGATTTCATAATTGGCAGGGTATAAGGGAGTGAAAGTGATAACGCATTTCTTGTTTTTAAAATTGAGTAGAGTTCTTCCATCGATGAAAAATTGGTTTCATTCGCTGGTAAGTTCCGTTGTAAAGTCTTGGATTACATTGCCAAAATTTGATAGGAATGAAAAAGAAGTATCTTTATAGTCTTTTGCCAATGGTTCTATATTCTAGAGAAATGACAAATTCAATGCAATCGCAGTATCCTTAGCATTTTAGCTTTTTGGATATTATGGTATAGCACGTTTAAGTTGGCTAACCATTTTCATCTTTTTAGTCATGATCATTCAGATCAAGCGATGTGTAGGTGCCCAATAAGCAGATTTGAATTTATTCTTGTAAATTTTTCCAGCTCGGTGTACAATATTCTTTATCAGTAAGGGCTTTTTGCATAGTTCTCCTCTTTACTCCCATGGTGTTTTTTTGATGCCCGAATGGTATTTAACAGTGTAAAGGCTACACCATGAAAAAGAAGACGACACTTTTAAGTAAAGTTGCGAAAATCCTTATTTTTTTATTGGTTTTTTTGTATCTTTATAAAAAGATAAATAACTAAACGTCAATAAGGAAATAAAACTCCACTTTTAAATATTGTTGTGTAAGTTTATACACCATAAAAAAATTTGTTTGACATCAGTCAAAAAATATTAAAACATATGTTTATTGTTTAATTTTGGAAAGTTGTTGTTTTTTATAGTATGGTGCACTTTCCTTACTATAATATACCAATAGCCATTTTATAATGTTCTCTTTTGGTGTGCTTTTGTTGGTCGTCAGTGGAAATACAGAATCCACTGTAGATGGCAATAAAAATTTCCTAAAAAATGCTTTTTTCATATACGGTGAACTACATTTATTTATTTTATGATTTGTGGTTTGATACATACTGGATTGTGAAGCGGTAGTATCTAAGCCTGCACAGTCAACCCGTTTAGCAACATGATTAAAGCAGCAAATATCTCCGATTTCTCCCAGAATGATGGTAACCTCAAATACTAAGATTATTGTAGAGATTTTATTTTCTCTAGTAGTATAGAAATCTGCTCTTTCACCTTAAAAATTTATTTTTCAGTTATCACAACAGAGAGCTATATATTCCTTTTTATAAAATAATTAATAAACTATATAAAATTATTATATAAAATATATTGATTTTATATTTTATTATTATAATTTATTAATATTTGGTATTTATATAAAGAAAGGAGGTGATATTCCATGAAGAAAAAAGGAAAAACGATACTAACTTTTGTGCTCATGCTGGCAGCAATCTTTTGCTTAACATATCCAGTTCATGCAGATGAGTATTCAAATCAATACTATAACATCAAAAACAAGGCTACTGGACAATATATGCATATCGAACATCTGAATGCTACCCTTGAAATGGGGGAAATACAAAGTGAATGGCATAGTGCAAGATGGGCATTTGATGTACGAGATAATGGAAGTTGGATTAGAAATCGATGGAATTTCTTCCGAGTATTTGTTGATACCAATGGCAATGTTCAAACTGGATATGGTGGTGCTGGACGGCTAGAATGGACAATTGAACAGTATGATGGTTATGTGAGGTTTAAAAATATTGCAAGTGGCACATATCTTTATGCAAACAATGGAGAAAATTATGCGAGAGCAGGAAATGTAAATGCTGCAGATGAAAAGAGCCATTGGATACTTATACCAGTAAGTGAATGATGTGAAAACTTTGCTTCCTTGTCAAATTATATGGGCAGGCAGTCAAGTGTAAGACATCAAAATCGGCGGAATTATTTTTTCGCCGATTTCTTGATTTTAAAAGAAATTTAAATTTTAAATGAAGTAGGTTTTATCAGGTAAATATGGATAATTTTATAAATCAAGTGAACGCATTGAATTCCTTTGATTAAATTATGATTTAAATTTTTGGTTTGGATATTGGGAAATGGCAAGATAAGTAAATTATTTATTATATTTTTTAAAAATAAATTATAAGTTTTTTTGTTTAAATCAGTTTTTGTGTGCAATACCAACAAGGCATATTGGTTATCATGGTATATGATAAGAGAAGAGAAAAGAGAAACGAAACAGAGGTCGTGTGGGAGAAATTAAGTCTGTTCTTTTCAGAAAAAATTGGGGAAATCTTGCCTATGTTGGACTGAAGTAGTCAGTTGGAACAGAAAATACTTGAAAACGTTGTAAAATTATGCATTTTGGTATGACTTATTTTGTTTAATTGGTTTATTTTCAGTGGTTTTGTGACCTTTTTCCTGTTAAGCACATACAATTTTTTACCGAAATATAAGGTAAGAAAGACTGTGCAAAGGAGGAAGGACGATATGAAAAATAAGGAAAATTCAACGGATGAATCCCCGTATGCATATCCGTCAATGGGCTCTTTTTTGGCAGCAAATTACTATAAAAATAAGTTTGATGAAACCAAAGATCCGATTTATCTGGAAAAATATAAATTTTATCAAGAACAGCTTAAGCAGCTTGAGAAGCAAGAAGTAAATCGTTTGCAATTGATTAAACAAAGAAAATGGCAAAGGGGGATGTTTGTTCCTTTGGTTCTATGTGGTTTATTTTTAACATCACTTTTTGGTGGAGGGAATGTAGAGGTTACAGACGATGTGCCAGATCTTATACAGGAAATTCAGCCGACTCCGATTACGACACCAGCAACTTCAGAGCTAGAAGAAGCTTTGCCAAAGGGATATCATGCATTTCCATTAAAATCTGAAAGTCAAAGTTCTACACCAACGGAGCAAATTTTAAATCATATCCATTCTTATGAGCTCTCAAACCTAGATCAAGTCGTTTATGCAGATTTATCTGTTGTGTTAAGAAATGCATTGTATCAATATGTGAAAAATCATAATCGAGAATTTCCAGAGGATCTGAATGTCCTATTTCAAAAATTGCCGAAAAATTATTTAACAGCAGCACCAAAAGACCCGTTTTTTTTTACCAATCAAATTAAATCTGCTTATGATGGAACGGGAGGATGGGTTTATGATTTTGAAATGGCAAAAGAACTAATGAACGAAAAGCGTTCTTTACAAGAAGCGGTTGAAAAATCACTGATTTGTAATGGGAATTGTGGAAAGCCAGATTTTACACCATTGCAAATTACAATTGTTCGAAGTCGTCATGAATTGATGGTTCATTCTAAAAGTAAAATTTATGCGATTTACCCGGTTGCGCTTGGAAAAACAGAGACAGAAACACCGTTAGGTACATTCACGATAAAAAGAAAAATTGCATATCCACGAAGTGATTTGGAACAAGCACAAAATCCATATGGAAGTCGAGTGATTGAGCTTTCCAATGATGATTATGCCATCCATGGTACACCAGAGGAACAGTATATTGGAAAAAACATTTCCAAAGGTTGCATTCGTATGAAAAATGCCGATATTATCGAAATGTATGCTTATACCAGCATTGGTACACCAGTTAAAATTGTAGATTATGTGTCCGAAGAACCTGTACTAAAATCCATTCAGTCTGAGAAAAATGATGTAAAAATTTTGACACCCACACCGATGATTCTTTCTGCACCGATGATTTTACAAACGAAAGAGGCAGGAGAAAATATGCTCACCCAAAAGAAAGAGCAGCCTGAGGAAAATACCGAGGTAGCTGAAGAAAACCATTCGGGTGGAGGAGCCAGTCAAGCAGGGGATGGGGGTTCTGGAGAAGAAAATGAATTGCAAGAAATACCGAATATACCAGAGCAATTACTACCCATTGTTCCTCGTTCGGATGAACAGTCTCCAGAGGTCAGCAAATGGAAAAATTAAGATTGCATAAAAGAATAAAGTAAACCAATCAAATGGAATAAATTTTGAGTGTAAAAATAACATGGTCAATTTCCTAAATCTTGTTCATATCAGGAAGTCTTATCGGCACAGCATAATTAGAAATGAAGAAAAAAAGTTTGACAGAAGAGGAAAAGCCATTTATTCATCAGTGTGAAATTTGGTAGAACAGAAAAATAACATGTCAAAAAGAACCTAGGACAAAAAGTTATTCAAATGAAAAATTGCGCATAAGAACGTTGGTATATCTAAGGGAAATCGTATGAACGATAGGGCGATGATACCAGCCATACCTTAGAAAAGTGCGGCGTTTTATGCGCTTATTTTGTGTCATTGGCTGGTATTTTTTATTATAAATTGATTATTTTCATTGATGATTTTCTCTTAGCATTTTTTCTGTTATGCGATTAGTAGCTGTGTTTTGTGATGATATGGTTTGGTTTGTATGATGTAGAAAGTCCAGATGACAAAGCTTTATTTTTGAGAGCTTCTTGTATTTATGAAAGTAGTTTTTTGAATGAACCCAGTCAATCCATTCATAAGCTCAAGAATGAATTATGTATTTTTCCATTTTTAGGTATAAAAAAATCATTTTGTTCCATGCTAAAAATAATATACCAATTTTTTAGAATGGAGAATTAGAAAATGGATTATGATATGCATAGAAGATACATTTGGTTTCCGATTTTGGCAATTATTTTAACTTTGATTATGTTTTTGCAGCCGGAAGCAAGTGCAAGTGAGAAAACATGGCAACGTGTGCAGGAAACGAAGATTTTACGATTGGGGGTAGAAGCAGTTTATCCGCCATTTCGTTTTTACAACAGCGATGATCGTCCGTCTGGTTTTGATATCGAAGTTGCTCAAAAGGTTGCCATGTATATGGGATTGCGGGTAGAGTGGGTACCATTGCAAAAGGATGAATTTGATCAAGCATTAAAAGATGGCATTATTGATGGGTGTGTGGTCGCAACGGAAAAAAAGAAAACAGAAGGCCATATGTCTTATTCCACTCCTTTTTTAGAAAATTGCGGTATTTTTGTCGCTAGAAAATCAGATGATTCTATTCATGGACTTTCTTATTTAAAAGGAAAGCGGATTGGGAAGTTTGTTGATCGAGATGATGAGCATTTTATTCAAAATGTTATTCATGCCATTGAGGTACCGATTACAAGTATTGAAATGGGAATGGCATTGCTTCATGAAAATAAGATCGATGGATTTTTTCATGATAAATATTCCACGCTTTCTTATATTTCTGCTGAAAAGAAACAAGATGTTAAGGTCATTCAGTTAAATAAGGATACGATGTTTCATGTTTTTGGAGTGAAACAGGATGAAGAACAGTTGCTAAAGGAAATCAATGCCGCATTAAAAAAAATTCAGACCAATGGTGTGTATCAACGAATTTATAAAAAATATTTCGGTGAAGGTTTGAATCAAGTAATTGGATAATATAGAGGATCATGTATATTTGGATGATATTTGCCTTATAATCAATCACTTTGATTTGAATTTGTCAATGTCCTGATTTTACCACCAATCTGTCAGTATAGCTTTAACACCTCCTGTACAAAATAACATTACATTCGAGAAAGGGAGGTGAAACAAATGTCAAATTCCAGTTCAAATTCAAATAACCTCGTTGTACCAGGTGCACAAAAGGCATTGGATCAAATGAAATATGAGATTGCCTCAGAGTTTGGTGTTAACCTTGGAGCAGATACAACTTCTCGTGCCAATGGGTCTGTTGGTGGTGAGATTACGAAACGTTTGGTAAAAATGGCTGAGCAACAATTTAGTGGTAACAGTACTATGCAGTCTTAATATAAGGATGTAAATAGGCAAAATAACAGTAAAAAAATCCGTTAGTAAAACATTTTCTTGTTTTGCTAACGGATTGTCTTGATTTTTGCAGTAATTTTTTATTGAAATTTAGCGATACAGTGAAAAGTTTTGATTTCCAAGGTAAATTTTCACTTCATTTCCTTTACCTGAACGTTCAACATACACATATACAGTATAATTTCCAATCGATAATTTTTTGCGAAGTTGTGAGTGTGTTCCGGTTCGAATGGCTGTATCTGCAATGGTTAAAATTTGTTTGCTTGTTGTAGAATCTGTTGCGGCAGTCAATAGTTTTGATAAGCTTGATTTTCCATAGTAATTTATATATCGGTTATACTGATTATCGATTTCGATTTCTAAATAGGTATTTCCGCGCTTATTTTTTAAATCATAGGAAATAATTTCGCTAGAAATCCGATTTGGTTGATATTCTCCTTCTTTATAGGATAGTTTTCTCCAACCATTTTGATTGCGAAGTGCTTGGTAAATTTTTTGCCCGCTAATGGTTACCCCTACTACTGGTGTTTCAGTGACAATATCCGTAGTTGTATTCCCAGTTTGTGTGTTATTGTCATTAGAATTTACCGAATGATTATCATCTTTCCAGTAGTCATCCGTCCATAAACTATCATCGTTCCAAAAACTGTTGTCATTCCAGTAATCATCTGTTGTTGTGCCTGTTGTCGTATTGTTTTGTGTATTGTTGTTGGAGTTTATCGAAGGATTATTTCCCCAGTAATCATCCGTCCAAAAACTGTCATCCGTCCATAAGCTATCGTCATTCCAAAAATTGTCATCAATCCATAGACTATCGTCATTCCAAAAATTGTCATCATCCCAGTAGTCATCATCCCAATCAGCAGATGCCTGTGAAGGAAGGATGAGAGCACCCGTCAACATGAGTGCAATAATCATTTTCGATTTTTTCTTGGTCATGTTGAGACCCTCCTATTTTAAAAATTAAACAAAGTAAAAATTATATGAAATGGTTTCACATTCCCTTTTATACACAAATCATATCGAATGTAATTTGTTAAAGTTTGGTTGTTTTTTACTGTTAATGATTGTATGTATGAAACGGAAGTTTATTTCTTTTATTTATTTTGTCATAATCATGAAAATGGACTGTCATTCTTAATTGTTTAAAACATCGTTTCATTCAAATCCATTGTTTTTAGCTGGTTTTTATAAAAGAGATTGGAATGAAATAAATATCCGCATTATAAATCATAGTCTGAGCATTGAAAAGCAAAGCGCTTGATCACTGAGATTGCATCCCAATTTATCAACAACTGTTATAGAGGCATTTTTTGATAACAATTTAATATTTTGATCTGTGTTTTTTCGTTATAATATCATCTGTCTAAACCTTCAATGACATTGTTTTGTTTGGCACACTATGTTCTATATAAGAGTATGCCTTATGGTCTTTTCCATTGCGGGTAATTGCGATATGTCCATGCCAGTCATCAAAATTTGCTGATGCTTTAGGAGCAACACTTTTTGTACCAAAAATATTTATAAGTTCCATTCCCAATGTCAACATAAGAATGTTTCTTTTTTCATTTTAAGCTATATCTCTTGCTTTTCATTTATAAATATAAATAGAAAAAATGAAATTCTATTTTGCATTCTGTAATAGAATTATGAGGTTTTTATGAGAAATTTTTCATTATTATCAGTCAATACATTGAAGTGTGGATTGCCTCGTATCCATACATATTGATTTTGATAAATATGAGTATAAGGAATACTTTGTTATGAGCGTAAATCAAGCTTTATGACTTCGCAAGATTTTATAAAATTTATTGATCCATTATTTTAATAACAGAAGGAAGATCATATTTACAGGTCAACATTATGGATTTTAAAATCAAAATAGAAAAATTCAATAACGGATTGGAATGAGATTGTGTTTTAAACCATTAAGAACGATAATCAATTGAGATTTTGATTTAAAGAAAAATAGAAAGAAACCGGAATAAACGATGTATTTCAAATAGGTAAATCATGTAATATTTGGTTTTGGTCATTCGGAAATTATGATTTTTTGGTTAAACTTTTTATATTTTTATAATAAATGATTTTTATTTGCTATCCATCTTTTCATTTTGTATGGATTTTGATTTTTTATGTCTTTTTGCAGATTATAATATGTGATTCGTTTTCTGAATTGTGATTACTGTATGTGTGAGACCGAAATTTTTTTCTTTTTTTGTAGTGACTGTTGCTTTTAAGCGGTTTTTGATAAACGTAATGGGTACATATAAGCGATCTAGATCATGGTTATAGTCCAACTGTCCATCATCTAGGTAAAGCGCTTTAATTCCGATGTTTATAGCTTTACCAGCAATCGTTGCTTTGGTGACATTTCTTTTGACAACAATTTCTTTTCATGTAAAGTCGCAGCAGTTTTTGTTCTTTTTTATATGTGTATTTTTCGTTCACTCCTTCAATTATATTTTCTAGTTTCACATATCATGTTTTATTGTAGGAATAGGACTTGATCTTCACAATGGTTAATTATTGTAACATTTTTGTTCCAGTCTTTATCAGAAAATGAGGTGTAGCCGAATGAATTGTTCTGAAAATGCCTTTGCTTTTTAAGATCGTTACGAATGTCAGTATAAATGTTTTTATTGTTTTCTTCACTTTCAACTTACTTCTTTAAATGAGTGGAATAATTATATATAATAAATGAGATTATTACTAGATGAAAATGATGAAAAATAATTTTTTGATGAGAAAATTTTTATTTTGGGAGACGATCAGAAAAAATTACATAAAATCATTGAAATTTCATTCAAACTTTGTTAAATTAAACTCAATGAATTTTTATACAGATGTAAGAATAAATATTTTGTATTCTGCATAATTTTGCATGATATGGACATGGATTGAAATGGGAGGAAAATAAGATGAAAAAAGTAGTGTTGGCTTATTCCGGCGGATTGGATACATCGGTTGCAATTAAGTGGTTAAATGAACAAGGGTATGAGGTCATTGCACTCTGTTTAGATTTAGGTGAAGGTAAGGATTTAGATTTTGTCAAGGAAAAGGCTTTGAAGGTTGGAGCAATGAAGTCTATCGTTTTAGATGTAACCAAAGAATTTGCGGAAGAATATGCATTAATGGCATTGCAGGCGCATACTTATTATGAAGGAAAATATCCGCTTGTATCGGCGCTTTCTCGTCCATTGATTTGCAAAAAATTGGTTGAAGTTGCTTTAGAAGAAGAGGCAGTGGCTGTTGCACATGGCTGTACTGGAAAGGGAAATGACCAGGTTCGTTTTGAAGTTGGGATTCATGCATTGGCACCAGAGCTTGAGGTGTTGGCACCGGTTCGTGAATGGAAGTGGTCTCGTGAGGAAGAAATTGAATATGCGCTCCAGCATGATATTCCAGTACCAATTAACCTAGATTCTCCATTTTCTATCGACCAAAATTTATGGGGGCGCAGTAATGAGTGTGGAATTTTAGAAGATCCGTGGGCAGCACCGCCACTTGATGCGTATGATTTAACAAAAGAAATTGCAGATACACCGGATGAACCGGAATATGTAGAAATTGAATTTGTAAATGGAAAGCCAGTTGCAATGAATGGAAAAGAATATGACTTGGATGAATTGATTTTAACTTTAAATATGCTGGCTGGTAATCATGGTATTGGTCGTATTGATCATGTAGAGAATCGTTTAATTGGTATTAAGTCACGTGAAGTTTATGAATGCCCAGCAGCAACGGTATTGATGACTGCACATAAAGAGCTGGAAGATTTGACATTGGTCAAAGAAGTGGCGCATTTCAAACCGGTCATTGAAAAGCAAATGACAGAGGTAATTTATAACGGTCTATGGTTCAATCCATTGATGAAAAGCTTGCAAGCTTTTCTAGCTGAAACACAACAATATGTAAATGGTATAGTGCGTGTAAAAATGTTTAAAGGACATGCTATTGTAGACGGACGGAAATCACCAAATTCCTTATATCATGAAAAACTAGCAACTTATACTGTAGATGATGCGTTTGATCATGATAGTGCTGTTGGTTTTATTACTTTATATGGACTTCCGACAAAAGTGTTCTCTCAAGTAAACGGAAGTCCAGTGAAAAAGGCGGAGAAAAAAGGATGACACAAGACAAAGAAATGAAATTATGGGGTGGACGGTTTACAAAGCAACCAGAAGAATGGGTGGATGAATTTTCTGCTTCCATTCCATTTGATCAAAAGCTGGCTGATGAGGATGTAACTGGGAGCATTGCCCATGCAACTATGCTGGGCAAATGTGGGATTATTTCTTTAGAGGAAGCAGATAAAATTATTGCTGGCTTGCGAATTTTACAAGAAAAAGCAAAAAAAGGTGAGCTTGTCTATACTGTTCAGAATGAAGACATTCATTTAAATATGGAGAAGTTTTTGCATGATGAAATTGGTGAAACCGCCGGAAAGCTGCATACTGCACGCAGTCGGAATGATCAAGTGGCCACCGATGCTCATTTGTATTTAAAAAATCAAAGTGAAGAAATTTTGGAACTGATTCAAACATTGCAGTCGGTATTGCTGGATTTGGCAAAAAAACATGTATACACGATTATTCCGGGCTATACCCATTTACAGAGAGCGCAGCCGGTTTCATTGGCGCATCATTTTCTGGCTTATTTTTGGATGTTGGAAAGAGATAAAGAGCGCTTATCTGATGCAATGAAACGGGTTTGTATGTCACCGCTTGGTGCAGGCGCATTGGCGGGTACAACTTTTCCAATTGATCGGCATTTTGTGATGGAACAACTTGGATTTACTTCGGTTTATGAAAACAGTTTGGATGCGGTTAGCGATCGTGATTTTATGCTGGAATTTCACAGTCATGCTTCCATTATTATGATGCATTTATCGCGATTGAGTGAAGAGTTAATTATGTGGTGCTCTGAAGAATTTCAGTTTATTGAATTTGATGATACGTATTCAACAGGTTCAAGCATTATGCCGCAAAAGAAAAATCCAGATATGGCAGAGCTTGTACGTGGCAAAACTGGACGTGTATACGGAAATTTAATGGCAATGTTAACGGTTATGAAGGGCTTACCGCTTGCTTACAACAAGGATTTGCAGGAAGATAAGGAAGGCTTGTTTGATACAGTTGAAACGATGAAAGGCTGTTTATCAATTATGGCAGGTATGTTAAAAACAATGACGATTCATGAAGCTGTTTTAAAGGAAAAGGTGGAAAATGATTTCTCTACGGCTACTGAGCTTGCCGATTATTTGGCGGTGAAGGGTTTACCTTTTCGTGAGGCGCATGAAGTGGTCGGAAAAATTGTATTATATGCGATTCAAAATAAAATGTTGCTTAGAGATATTCCGTTAGAGAAGTATCAAGAAATGCATCCAAGCTTTGATACGGATTTGTATGAAATCATTACACCATATGCGGCTGTTAACCGTCGCAATTCTTACGGAGGTACTGGTTTTGATGCGGTTCAAGCTGCACTGAAAAAAGCTGAAGCGACGTTGCAGCATTCATAGATTTTTTTGATCCTACAATAATCATATGAAATACAAGAAAGGGCAACATCTTTATGTATAACTGTATATAAAGATATTGCCTTTTTATTTTTCTATTGTTTTGGTTTTGCTATGCGAAAAAAGTTTCTTGTCAATTTTGTGTTTGTGAAGCACCCTAATTTGGTCTTAAAACGAGTAATTGGTAAGGAAAGTTTTATTTGGTTGGAGAAAACCAAAAGCATCTCTATATTTTATTAAATTATTTAAATATTTTATAATAATAAGAACACATTTTTGATTATAGAAAATATCTTATTTAATTAATATAATAAAGAATAATTTTTGAACACAACGAATTTGTCTATTTTCTGATTTATTTTGGACAAAGTGCAAAGGCACGACAAGGAAATCCGGTTCCGTTTTTTACCTTTGGGAAGGTACAGAAAATCAATGCTCCAGTTGGCGGGCAGGCATCTATATTGGTCAGCAATTCAACTTGGATCCGATTTTGTGATAGAATATAATGTTCAACTGCATAATTGGTTTCTTTGGAGGTCAGTGGTGAATCGGTATCAGAAGTTTCATGTCCAATGCCACCAATATTTCGTTCTTCTACGAGAAATTTTACAGCTTCCAGTTGCCATCCGGGGAAGTGGCGATTTCCATCAGCATCCAAATTATCCATTTCTTCTGCTGGTCGCTTGGACCAATTGCTTTGAAAAACAACAAAAGCGCCTTTTGGAATTGGTCCATGCATGTTTTCCCATTTTTGAATGTCAGCAACAGTCAAAATAAAATCTGGATTTTCGGCAACTTGTAAAGAGCAGTCAATGACACAAAGTGGATAAACCATTTCTTCGACTGTGATTTCGTGTAAGGCACGTGCATTCTTCACCATATGATTTGGTGCGTCTACATGTGTGCCATACTGTCCAGTAACCGTATACAAATGTGCGGCAAAAATGGACTCGTCTAAGTTCATTTGTTCTTGGATTTGCAGAATATCCCATCCAACCCAATGTGGTGTTTTAGGGCTGAGTGGATGTGTTAAATCTACCCAACGATAATTTTCTTGCCAATCTTTGTATATTTGCCATAGTTTATGATCTTTCAAATGAGCCATCTCCTTTTAAAATGTTGGTTATTTTTATTTTACATGATAAAAGTGAAGTGCAAAAAGGTAAAGGATGTTTTTTGCTTAGATTCCTATTTGAGCGCAAATTTTTAGGTAGAGGAGCTTATTAAGTTTTATGAAGATAAACTTTTTTAAGTATACTTTGTTGAGTGGATAAATTACAGGCGAGATGATATAAAAAACATACGCATTTTTATTTTTGTTTAGATGATTTGTCTATTGTAAATATTCACTGGTTGAAGGGTCATGTATTGATCATAGATTTAAGTATGGGTAAAAGAATCTTAGAATCGGACCTCAAAGAAGAATTCTTGTTTTTATAGATGAATATTTTGAAATAATAAAATTTATACAATTGAAAAGTGAATAGGCGTTAAATTTTGCATTATTTTTATCCAAGTTTTATAGGAATTTATTGACAAATTTTGTACAAAGACTTCTTATGCCTTTGGGTTGGGACGATTATTCTAAAAAAGATGTGTATGAGGGAGATGAGAATTTCTTAGTATATGTTAAAAAGGTAATAAATATTTTCGGTTGTAAAAGATAAATAGAACATATACCATTATAATCATGTTGTCTCTTTGTTTTGGTCATTATATCTATACGATGTAAGGTATAATAAATTATAAGAGTTATTCTATCCAAGTATAGACGTGAAAAAAGTTGAATTTATATCACTTTTAGGATGCAATAATTGCCAGGGAATATAATTACTAGAGTCTTAAAATGTTGTTTTAACTTTTTCAGGATGTAATAAAAAACGAGTAGAAACGCATAATTTGTGTTTCTACTCGTCTTTTATTACATGACTTGTTTTACTTTCTGTTTGACTTGAATCAATCTACACCCCAGCGGTATTCTAAAACACTTTCCACATAATTCAAACGGTTTTCCAGTTGTTCCCATTTGCGGTACATAGTGTAATTGCCGCTGTATTTTGCCTGATCGCTGCGCCAGTCAATTTGGTTTTCTAATTTTTTATATTTAGAATATAAACTCCAAGCGGCAGATCTGGATTTTAAATTTTTGGCTTGGTTTACCAAAGTAGTTACTTGTTTGGAATAGCTATTATATTGGGCTGTTGTGCTGGTAGCAGCATCTGTTTCAGATCCGCCAAAAGCAGCAGCACCGAAAACACCTGTTGTTAAAATAGCCGCAGCGATAATTTTTTTTCCTGTTTTTTGTAAATTCATTTCTCTCATTCCTTTCCTTCTTTTTGTTGATATATTTATTCTATCTGATGGATATGATAAGGGTATAAAAGCACTATGAGAAATGGATTAGAAATTCATGACGAAAATATGTTAAGATTTGAGTGATTTAAAAAGAAAAAGGAAAGCGAACGAAGTAGGTTCACTTTCCTTTTTCTTTTTAAATCAATCTACACCCCAGCGGTATTCTAAAACATTTTCCACATAATTCAAACGGTTTTCCAGTTGTTCCCATTTGCGGTACATAGTGTA